>Ga0228638_1000603_pt1 | contig 16042 bp, 26 predicted proteins | sample 48DmetaG_FD_182704 | JGI IMG/M metagenome (GOLD analysis project Ga0228638, IMG submission 182704) | Seawater microbial communities from Monterey Bay, California, United States - 48D | ecosystem: Environmental > Aquatic > Marine > Coastal | place: USA: California | collected 2016-10-31 | reverse complement strand
CGCGCGGTCTTGACAACAGTCTTTACGATTGACGAGCGTGATTGCTTTGATTTTGAACTCTTCGCCCAAGTCACAGAGCATCCAGTCGTTGACATTCGCAGGACCGTTCGTGTGTGCGAAATGCCCCTTGTCCGTTTCGTTCAGTTCCGTCAACTTTTTCATCGGCCCGGCGGGATGGACCGAATTGGCGGTCACAGTTTTGTCCCGCGCGACGTTCGTCGTATCGTCCGTGAAAACGCCGAGCGCGTTCAGATTGATGACGACATTTTTGCGAGTTTGCATGATTTTCACAAACTGACCCTTGATACCCTCTTGGCCGAGTAACTCGCCGTCCACCTCGCTGTATTTGAGCGTGGACGGTGCCTGTTCGAGCGCGTCGGAAGCCCACACGTAGGCTTCGTCCACGTCCTCGATTTCCTTACTCCGCGCCAACTCGGTCTTATCTTTATCCGAGAGCGTCACGAAACACCCCTTGATTCGTTCTTTGCAGCAATCACCCCTGTTCAAAACGATGACTTTCTGAACCATGCGTTCCTCCCCGAGATCCACCTCGAGATACTCGTTGTCAATCTCATTTTTCGTGTGCGCCATGTTGAGCGTCCCGAGTCCGCTCGTCGCGTTTTTCGTCGGAATTTCGCCGTGAACGCTCGAGCTATTTACCGTTTTACCGATGGCACAGTTCTTACCAGTCTCATCGACGACGATGATTTCGCTGACGTTCAAATAGTCCTTGCGCGTCGCCTGGAGACGGACGTACCGCGCGGACACGCCGGGCACGAGACTCTCGCTGTTGAAACACGCATCCGCGTCGTAATCTTTAGGGTCGAGAGAGCCTCGAGTACACGTATAATATGCACCCATAGAGCTAGATACGATCATCATGCAGCACACGCACGCGCACACCAGCGCGATGATCAACCCCCCGAATTTCGACGACATCTGATATAGACCAACACTTTTTTTTAATACTTAGAGAGAAGCCATCATCAATGAGTACAACCACTACTACTCAAAAATGCCGCTCAGAATTATCAAGTCACACGAATTCGACCCGAAATCCGTCACCTTTTCTGGAATGAAGAAGGGTAAGATCGGAAACAAAACGGTCTATCTCCAGAGCGGTGGCAAGAAAATCTACCTTCAACTGCCCTTCTTACGGTCGCCGTACGGTCTCTCTTCCTACACGGATGATTCTTCCGGGAAGACGACGTGGTCTCTCGACCTGTCTCTCGACACCGAGAACGACGACGCCCAGGCGCTCCGCGCGACGCTCATGGAGCTCGACGATCTGATCGTCAAAGAAGTTGCGAAAAACTCAGAAGAGTGGCTCGGCAAAACGTTCAACGAGGACGTGGTCAAACAGGCCTTGTACAAACCGATCGTTCGACCGGGCAAGGACGACTACGCCGACACGTTGAAGCTCAAAATCACGACGAACCAAGACGGCTCTTTCGTCCCTGAGACGTTTAACATGTCGCGCGAAAACGTGGAACTCACGTCAATCGAGAAGGGACAAAAGTGTCTCGCCATCGTCGACGTTGCGTCGTGCTGGGTCATCGATAACAAAATCGGTGTCACGTGCCGTTTGCAACAAGTGCTCCTCGACCGATCAGAGCGGCTCCCGTCGTTTGCGTTCGAAGACGTGCCCGGCCTCGCACCGGCGCCCAAGAAATCGACCACCGCCGTTGGTGACTTTGTCGACGACGAAGATTTAATCGATGAATAAAAATCCTTTTTTATAATATAATACAATGAAACGTTCCACTAAGCTTATTCTCGCCTTGGTCGCCGCCGCGCTCGTCTACAATTACTACTTTGCCCAATCTCGCGCGAGCGACGTTGAGGGTGGTGTCGTCGTGTACGGTACGATGTCGTGCGGCTGGACGAAACGCCAGCTCGACTATTTGAAATCGAAGGGAATTCCGCATAAGTTTGTCGACTGCGAATCCGGGGCGTGTCCGAAGAACATGAAGGCGTTCCCGGTCGTCGAAACCCCGAACGGACAACGGAGCGTGGGTTACACCGAGCTCTAAAATTCTATCGCTAGTTCCCAAGGCCCGTACGTCCCGTGCTCGTAGAGCATGTTCCACATCTCATCTCTCGTGTAGATATGATGAAATTTATCGACACTAGGGAGGACGCGTCCGAGCCAGTAGTAAAAGGCTTGGTCATACCACACGAATTGTGAGGGCACCCACTTACTTTCGCGCGAGACTTGATGCATGAAAAAAAGGTCCGTGTTTGATGCATCAGATTTCGCGCGAAAGTAAGTGGGTGCCCTCACAAAACGACGCACGCAATGGCATGTTTGGTTGCGCGGACGACGGCGACGGTGCCTGAGCCGACGTATTGTTTCTGTCAGCGCGTCTCGTTCGGACATATGATCAGGTGCGACGACGACGAATGTCCGATCGCGTGGTTTCACTATCAGTGCGTCGGGCTGACCGAAGGGATCGGGCCGAAAGGAAGAACGTGGTTGTGTCCTACGTGTCGACAAAAGAAAGAGGAGCGTCTTTGTCTCAAGAAATCGGAGCTAGCCAAGAAATCGGAGCTAGCCAAGAAATTGGAGCGAAATCCCTGGCGGGACATCAATGACGCTGACTTGCGAAAGGCGTACATCGTCAAGATGCAACGATGGCTTCTCTTCTTGCGTCACGCGAGCAAGTGCCAAGCGGCTGTCGGAGAATGCCCGATCACGCCGAACTGCCACGCCGCGAAGCAACTTTGGGAGCACGCGTTGACGTGTTCGCGCACGTCATGCAACTACCCGCGTTGCATTGCGACGCGTGAGTTGTTGGAGCATCACGCGTCGTGCAAGGATGCCGGTTGTCCGGTGTGTAGCCCTGTTCGCAACGTCATGCGCAAGCAACGACAACGCACATTAGACGGGCAAAAGGGCATTCGGCATGTTAAGCGACGGACACGGACGGGACCGTTCCGTCACCAACGAAAAAACAAATTCCCGAAACGCGCTGCGGTTTCTTAGTAAATTGAATGCATTCATTTTAATAAGAAAGAAGAAAGAACTTTGATTGATTTGATTATTAGCACCCGCGAAGGATGGCGAGAGAGCACGAAAGCAAGAAGGCGTCGCTCAAACCGCTGATCGGCTTCAAGATGCTAATGTGGCGCGCGAGGCTCTTGTTCCACATGAAGCGAAGCAAAAACGTAGAGATGAGGAGCGTCACGATCATGACGATGAATTCCGTGACGAGTTCAGACTTGGACTTGGACTTGAGGACGTCGCGAAGCATGGTTGGTATATATTGATCGCTGAGAAAATTCTCCGCATAATACAGGATGCGCAAAACCAAAACCAACCGATCACGACGACTCCCCCTGAGCGGTGGTGAGCGTTTGTTCACCCATCGTCTGTGGGGGAGCAACAAGGGAATTGGCAGTAACAACTGTTACGCATACGCCATGGGAGATTACGAATCGTATCGCGGTCAAAAGTCGTCTCCTGGGAATCGCAGTTCTAACAACAGTCTCCGAAGAGGGAGCTTAAAATGCAAAGACTTGATCAAGCGCGTGTTGGCTGACAATCCAAAGAAAGTCTATCGCGTCGAAGCGTCGAAGCGGTGTCGCCCGGAGCACTACAAAGTCATGTTGGTGACTGCACCGGGACGTGATTTCCACTGGTATAGGCAGCATTCCCAGATTGAATGGAAAATCAAAAAGGGGGATACCGCCGCCTCCATCGCTCGTTTTCTCAGAATGCCAGTCACGCGCGTGCGCGCGGCCGTCACCAAACACAACGGCAGGGACAAGAAGACTGGAAAGTTAAAGCCCGGTAAAAATATTCGAATCCATAGCGCCGGATGGAGTCACAAGAGAGGGTGGGCCACCGCGCCTCTGTTGAAGGATGCGCGAGGGAGGTATATCAAAGACCCCCGCGCAGCGAGCCGCGCGTACCCTGGACTGAACTATTCACGGTATTGCGGCGCTTTCTGTGTTCGGAACAAAGGTATTCGAACTGGTCTCAACTGGCCCCGTAGACGCCGCCGTTTCGGGCTGAAAAACGTCTTCTAAGTCGCCCATATCGATGCCAACATCCTCGAACAGAGCCTCTAAATCAATTTCCTCTTCCATATTCATGGTGAGTTCGAAAACATCGAAAACGTTCATCACCTGGTGGCGATTCAGCACCTGTGTGTTCGAAACGGCCGTGTAGTTGTTGATTATTTCAAATTTAACCGTGTATTTCGAACAGTCCCACACCCGTCTGCACGTCGGACACGTGTGCCCGTTTGGCTTTTTCGACCAGGCGTCGAGGCAGTGTTTGTGAAAAACGTGTCCGCACCGTAGAGGCTTCGAATGACGTGTCGACCTGACCGGATTGAGACAAATCGAACACGTGGGGAGTTCATCCATTTTGTGACAGCTTCTCCTGACACAAAATGTGAATTAAAAATGCAGTATTTTACTCAATAGTGGCCCTTCACTTTCACGAGCGGGGTGTGGAATTCATTGCATTGCGTGTCGCCTTGAACCTTCGCCGTCACGCTGTTAATGAGCGACGGTCCTTGCTTTTGAAGCAATTGTCGGTAGGCGTAATTGTTTTCGAGCGGAATGCGGGATTCGCGCATCAAGTAGTTGTTGAAGAGTTGAGAAGACGTGCTGATCGTGTAGGCGCGCCCGTCAGCCATACCCAATCTTTGGCTCATGTTGGTATGTATTATACATTTACTACAGATTTATTTTGCGGTCTTCTGTTGTATCGATCCACGACCTGTACCCATTCGCTTTCAAGAACGGTACGAGCTCCCGCGCGTCGTATCCTAAAAAGTTTTCAAACAGTTCAACCTCCTCCGTCCTCGAAACGCGTAAGTCCGGGCGGGCGTTGATCGTGTCTGTTATCTGATGATACGCGTGTGCGATTTGTTTCAGTGTGGTGGCCCCGGTCACGATGATTTTCCCTGATGAAAACACGCTCGCCGTGATCTCGCGCGATTCGTCAAATGGCTTCCACTTAACCTTTACCGCCGAGTATCGATCCGGGTCGAACGACGTCGAAAACACTCGCGGGTAGGATAGGAAATGCTCTGTCACCTCGTTCAGATTGAGCGTGTGGTTGAGCGAAAAGTTGCTGTTGATCATGGCGACTGTGAAATCATCTGGTTCGATCGCAATGCGCAGCACTCGCCGAAACAACCAGCGCAGTTGGGTGATGACTCGCCTTGCATCGAACAGGTCGGAGCACCCGGCGACTTGAACGGAACCATTCGGAAACACTTTCACGGATTTCGTCGAGTACCCGTTGAAATGCACCAGCGTCAATTGATTCATAAAGTTGTTCTCCTGAAGAGTCCACTCGAGCGGACCCACGCCCGTGCGATCGACCCTCCGAAGGCGCATCGTGCCGTACCGGGCCAGCCTATCCTTGATCCTCTGCGTGTCTAATCGAAACGTGGGGTCGACGTTCAGTTTCGACGTTATCGTCATCGTGGTGATCTTAAGAAAAGACGGCTTCGCGAACTCTTTTGGAAATTTCTCGCGAAAGGCGTCAATCGTCAAGAGGAAACTGAACGAACTGTTCGCGAGAGACGAGAAAGGCTTCGGCGGCGTCGCCGTCACCGCCGACATGGTGGTGGCGTGCGATTGTGGGGTTAAAGAGAAGCGGCGACGACGAAACACAATGACAGCTACGCTTAAAGAGGTCTGCGCGGTGTTTGATGTTGAGAGTGATTTACACTACATAGACGTTTTATACACAAAGTACGTGGAAAAGGCAAATGAATACCAGGATTTTCGTGAATATATTCAGTGCCGCGCGAAAGGTACGTGGACCTCGTTCAAATCCGAATCGCAGAGCATCCGTTACAGCGATTTTCTACACGTGATGGTGACTCAAACGCTCGAGGTCGTGAGGCGTAAGTGCGAGTTGGCACTCGACGACCTTCTCGAGTACGGGCTGTCGACGAAAGAGCGGCTGCGCATCATTCACTGTGCGCGAATATTAGAGCCGAGCTTCTACGTGTGGATCGATACGCGTTCGCGCTGGCAAAATGAGCTAGCGAAGCACATGATTGATGCGCTTCGCGACCTCATCGATGAATGCGATGATGTGTCGCGTCTTGGACGTTTGTTTAGCGTGTTGAAATGTATCGAAGCAGAACGATGACGATGATGAGCATTAAAATTTCCTCCTTGTATCTCTCCCACCCATGTCGCGCCACACGGCTCGCGATACGTCGCGTCGAACCGCTTCCGACGTACTGCGTGCCCTGAATCTTCACCCGAGCGAGCGCGTCTTCGAAACCGTGATCGATGTTGCGATGCGGTTCCAGGCGTCTTTTGGGATCGCACATGGGTCTCGACGAACAGAAATCGATCGTCTTATCGCCCATGGTTCGCGTCAGGGAGCACGCGATACTCTGTTCTTTATCCGGAACCAACCAACCGACATCTTCGGTGCCCGCCGTGTAGCTCGCCGGATTCCCAGCTCGCGAAACGCTGCCAGAGAGAGTGTTTTCCTGGACGAGCGGATTCCACTTGTTCATCGCGTTATCGTCATCGAGCATCGCCGTTGACATGGTGACGCTGCCTTACTGATACGCGACATATTTTTTTGTCTCGACTTTGACCTTGTGTTCTCGCCACATCAAATCTAGGTCCACCTTGAGCATGGCGCTCAGTTGAAACAAGTACGAGAAGACGTCCGCCATCTCCGCGCGGACGTCCTGGCCGCGCTCCTTTTTCAGATTGGTCTTTCTGAAAACGCGTTGATGCTGCCTGACGGCACTGGCGAGCTCGCCGAATTCCTCTGACAGCAATAACCACACCTTTTCTACGGGAACGTCGTTCCACCCTTTCGATCGACACAGTTTTTCTGTTTCAAATTTGTATGCGTTGAGCATCTTGTATGTTGATGATGGCACCCCTTTATACTAACTAATTAATGCCGACCTGTTTGGAGTATGTCATTTTTTTGCCAACCGTCGACGTGTTCACCGGCTGCGCCAATGGCTGCAGGGGCGAATCAATGGTTCGGAGGTATTCAATGTGTTGCATCACACCGCTTTTCACCTGCTTCACCGCGAGATCCACGACCTGAGCGTTCATCGCGCGAACTTGCGTTCGCACGTTTTCGTGGTGGTTGCCGGCGTTATTGATGAAGACCGTTCTCATCAGAGCGAAGACGTCCTCTTCACGCTGATAATCGATTGCGATTCCCGAGATTTGTCGAAATTTCTCTCGGATCCCGCGATTGACCACGGCCGCGTTGAACCCAGAAAAGTAGAGCGTGTTCAGTGGCGTCGGAGTCTGACGAATCGTCTGGAGACTGCTCATCTGTACTTTTGGCTGAGAAATTAAATTCTCAGTCAACTGTATATGCGTCTCGCCGCCGCCGATTTCGACGAGACCTTCGCAGCGAAGGAGAAGAACCAGGACTACAGCCCGGCAAAGGCTGGGTGCACGCCACCGACGTGCTTCGTCGCGTCCTACGCGCCGGTCTCCAAGGCTGGTGTGTATGGGAATTTTTACAATAATTCCTATTTACTACAAGATACGCGTAAATACGAGACCGTTGGTCCAACCCCCGTCCGTTCGCGAGATTTTAAATGTGCTTAAAAGGTACTTTTCAGAAAAGTCTACAGCATGCGCGTCACGAAGCGCACAGGTCAACTTGAAAACGTGAAATATGACAAGGTCGTTTGCAGGATTTCCAAGTTGGTCAAAGACCCCGTTTTACCGCCGATCGGCGGTACCGTGGACGCCACGAAAGTGGCGCAGGAGGTGTTTAGTAGTATGTACGATCTCATCACAACTCAGGAGATCGATGTGCTGAGCGCGGAGGTTGCGATCGGTATGATCACCACAGATCGCGCCTATGAAACGCTCGCGAGTCGCATCACCGCTTCCAACATCCACAAGATGGCGTGCGGAACCTTTCTCGCCGCCATGCGCAAGCTCCGCATCGCGGGCGTCGTCACCGATGAAATCGCGGCACTCGCAAGTGAGCCGCGCGTGAAGGATGCCATAGCGCCCACGCGAGATTACGAGTACAACTATTTCGGGCTCAAAACTCTCGAACGCGGGTACTTGCAGCGCATAGACGGTCGTCTGGTGGAGACGCCTCAGTTTATGCTCATGCGTGTCGCTTTGGGCATTCACGGCGATGATTTGGACGCGGCGATCGAGACGTACGAGTGCATGTCGCGCGGCTTGTTCATTCACGCAACTCCCACCTTGTTCAACAGTGGAACCATCAATCCGCAGATGAGCAGTTGTTTTCTCATCGCGAATAAGGGCGACTCAATCGACGGGATTTACGACACACTCAAGGAGTGCGCACAGATTAGCAAATTTGCCGGTGGTATCGGTCTGCACGTCCATGACATACGAGCGCGTGGCTCGCACATTCGCGGTACCAATGGAACGAGTGATGGGATAATTCCAATGTTGCGCGTGTTTAATTCCACTGCGCGCTACGTGAATCAAGCTGGCAAAAGGAAGGGTTCCATCGCGATCTATCTCGAACCATGGCACGCGGACGTGCTCGATTTTCTCGAGCTGAGGTTGAACCAAGGTCAAGAGGAGGCGCGATGCCGCGATCTCTTCATCGCGCTTTGGGTGAACGATTTGTTCATGAAACGAGTCGAAGCGAACGAACAGTGGTCCCTATTCTGTCCAGATGAGGTCAAGGGACTTTCTGAATTGTACGGAGAGGAATTCGAGCGTGCGTACGAAGAAGCCGAGGCGGCTGGGTTGGCGACAAAAACGCTTCCTGCGCAGGACGTGTGGCGGGCGGTGTTGCGCGCACAGACAGAGACGGGGACGCCGTACATTCTATTCAAGGACTCCATCAACAGAAAATCCAATCAGAAAAACCTCGGGACGATTAAAAGCTCGAATCTTTGCACTGAAATCACGGAATATACGAGCAAGGACGAGACCGCTGTGTGTAATCTCGCATCGTTGGCGCTTCCAAAATACATCGAGGATGGCGCGTTTGACCACGCGTCTCTGCACGCGATGGTCAAAGTACTCGTGCGAAATCTTAACAAGGTGATTGACAAGAACTTTTATCCGGTCGAGACGGCGAGAAACTCTAATTTCAAGCACCGACCGATTGGTCTGGGTGTGCAAGGACTGGCTGACACGTTCGCGCTCTTAAGGTATCCCTTCGACTCTGAAGAGGCGCGCGCGCTGAACGCCGCCATCTTCGAGACCATATACCACGGTGCATTAGAAGCCAGTTCAGAACTCGCCGAGAAAGACGGGCCGTACGAATCTTTCCATGGCTCCCCGGCGAGTTTGGGGTTTCTGCAAATGGACATGTGGCCGACACCCGCGCGGTACAGTGGCCTCTACGATTGGGACGCCATGAGAGAGCGAGTGAAGACGAAGGGGCTTCGAAACTCACTCCTCGTGGCTCCCATGCCCACCGCCTCGACGGCTCAAATTCTCGGAAACAACGAATGCTTCGAGCCCTACACCACAAACATCTACCTCAGGCGCGTGCTCGCTGTAGAGTTTGTCTGCATCAACAAACACCTGGTTCGTGACCTAGAAAACGCAGGCCTTTGGTCCAAAGAGATGAAAGACCTGATTGTTCGAGCCGGGGGCTCGGTGCAGAACATCACGAACATTCCCGACGACATCAAGGCGCTCTATAAGACGGTGTGGGAAATCAGTATGAAATGTGTCATCGATCACGCGGCCGACAGAGCGCATTTCATCGATCAGAGTCAGTCTATGAATCTGTTCATGGAGGAGCCGACTTACGCGAAGCTGACGGCGATGCACTTTTACAGCTGGAAGGCCTCACTCAAAACTGGAATGTACTATTTGCGCACCAAACCTCGCGCGAAGGCAATCCAATTCAGTCTTGAACCAGAGACGTGCGAGACTTGCTCGGCTTAAAGATAAGATTTTAATAAGAAACACGAAGCGAGCATGTTGAAATTCGACGACATAGATAAAATCAAGTTCCATGACTATCGCAACAAGAAGATTCTCATCACGACGACGGACGATACCCCGGCGCGGATGCAGATTCCTCGCATGTATATGCCATTTGGGGTCAGTTGTTTCCAGGGCGAGGTCGGCCCACAAAAATTCAACCTGGATTTCTCTCTGAATGATCACGACACAGAGGACAGCTACATCAAACGGTTTTACGACGCCGTGCGCGCCATCGAATCAAAGGTCATCGACGAGGTCGAACGACAATCCGAAAGTATTTTCGGTGAGAAAAAGACGCGCGAGGAACTCGAGGGCATGTTCAATTCCAACATCAAACTCAGTACGGGCGATCACCCGCCGAAATTTCGCGTCAAGGTCAAGGGCACTGTCGATAACAAGATGAAAGCCGAAGCTTTCAAGGGGGCCGACCGCACGCGGCTTAACGACGAGCTCGTGAACGGTCTTTATTCAAGAAATTCAGGGAAGGCCATCGTAGAACTCGGACCGTCTGTCTATTTCTTGAATCGTATGTTTGGTGTCACCTGGTGTCTCGACCAGCTCCTCGTATTCGAACCGGAGCGTTTAAAGGGATTCCAATTCCAGCTGTAATCGTATTTACTTACCACCCTTAATCATCTGTGCCGTGAATCTCGCCAGTATCTCTCTCGTGAGCGCCCCCGATTCGCGCGGCTTCCACGAGTTAGGATCCATGTTTTTCTTCTCTTTAGTCTGTTTGACGCATCGCTCCCATTTACGACGCAACTCTTCCTGCTTCATGTTGTGCTTGCTATCATACGCTTACAAATTATTGTTGTATTCGACGCTACCCTTCTTCGGCGACTTTTGGAATCCCTTGGAACCCTTCGCCTTTTTGAACGCGCCGAGGTTAGAGCTCTTCTTGGCCGCCGCGCTCGCCTTCTTGCTTTTGATCTTGCCATCGGAACCCTTAAACAGGTCACCTTTCAGCAAACCACCGGCGGTCTTCACAGCGGTGCCATGGAACACCTGCGCCTTGGAGCCGACCAGGGAAACACCACTCTCCAGAGTGTTGGAAATCTTCTTGATACCGCGCTTAATGAACGTCATTGTTTGTTTGATGTTATATGTTGAGATTAAAATTCCTAGTCAGAAAACCACTCGTCCTCCGAGTCGGCTTCAACGAATGCGCACTCTGCTGGTGGTTTGATCTTTTTCGCTCGCGTCCTCTTCGCGGGTATCTTTGCGCGAAGCTCGTCCAAATGTTGGCGGTAGTATTCGACATCGTCCCAAAATTTTCTAAAGATGGGGAGACTCTGCACCATCCACTCGCGATCGCGCTCGACTCGGGTCACGACAAACTCCTCTGGATTCGGCCAGTTGAAGAGTGCCGGCTTATACTGAACGAAATAGGCACCTTCGAGGTCCAATATATCCATACACAATTGGAGCTGTGGCATGTAATGCTCTGGGACCGCGCCTTCGCCAATGTCTCGCATCATCGGGCATTTGATCTCGACCAGGGAATTGCTGATTTCTGTGACACCGTCCGGCGAACCTCCCAGGAATTTGTGCACTGGGTGGGGACACACACCGAATTCCCAGACCTTGCCAAGCTCTGGAAATTTCGCCTCAAACTTGATTCGCGCCTCGTCCTCGTATTTCTCGCCATGGCGAGTGGCTTCGTTTCCTTCGAACTTTTCGCCAAGACCACATTTCTTAAGCAGAAGCTTGAACGGTGTTTCGTATTTGTTACATCCCAGCGCCGTGGCGGCGTCGCTCGCTGTGAGCATGCCGTGACGCAACTTCAACCACGCCTCGCTCTTTTGGGGCGCGGTCTCGTTGAGCTTTTTGTCGAGATCGATCCATTTCGCCACGTTCGGGTGCATCACTTACTCACTGACAGAGTAACGAATCAAATCCTTAAGTCTCAAATCTTGTGCGTCGCGAGGTATCTCACGAAGAAATCTTTCGCGGCGAGCTGCTCCGCCTGCTTTTTGCTTCGCGCGATGCCTCGCCCACCGAGTTTTCCATCGATGTATATATCGATGGTAAAATTGCCATCTGTGTGCGACACGACCCTATACTCTGGTAATTCGTGCTTCAGGGTTTGGCAATACCGCATCGCGTGGTCTTTCCAATTATCGTCGCACTCGATGACGGATAAATCGACATAATATGGGTTTTCATACAGCGAAAGAATCCACGTTTTCGCGCTCACCAGGCCAAGGTCGAGGTAAAGCGCGCCCACGAGCGACTCGAACACGTCTTCTAAGATTTTTGGGTTGTTGTTCCAGCCGTGAGAAAGCCCTTTCTGATCCATGAGCACGTGGTGCTGGAGTCCCAGCTTTGATGCGATCGAGCTCAACATTTCGTGTCGAACCAACTTGGTTCGCGCCTTTGTCAGGAATCCCTCCTGACGCGCCTCGTACCGATCGAATAGCCACCGCGTGATGATGAATCCTAGCACAGAATCTCCAATAAATTCAAGCGTCTCGTACGAGGATTCGATCTGTGGGTATTCTTTCAGGCAGCTCTTGTGACAAAACGCGCGTTGATACAGAGTCAATTTTCGAGGATCGATCTTTGTACCGACGATGGATTCTATGACAGCCTTTGACGGGAGTTGATGATTCATGTTATCTTATGTCTTGATTAAAAACGTAACGTTTAAGCTGATTTCTTGATGATGTGCTTCGAGAGGAAGCGCTGAAGGTTCAAAAACGTGACTTGCTGCTCGCCCGGTTCGAGCAAGTCGCGCAGTTTGTCGTCCAGGACGATGTTTCTCCCGTTCGGAGGTGGCGCCTTCAGATTCTTGTCGGCGATGTATGCGTTGACAAACTTAGTCACGTCCGACCGAGACATCTGCGTGCCCGGCTCGACTCCGAGGAAGGCGGTGAGCTTCTCAGAGATGTCGTTCGGGCGGTTGAACCCGTTCGTCTTCGCTCGCTCGGCGGCAATCGATCCGTCCGGGTCGTTTTGCTTGGCCTGAATCTTTCGGCACATCTTGGCGATGCTCTTGACCTCGACTCGGAGGGCTTGGATTTCTTGGGTGATTTGTTCGAGAGACATGGTTGCTTGTCGACTTGTACATATTTGAGAACGCTCCTCTTTAAACCATGAAAATTGTCGACACAACTATCAGGAGCAGGAGGAGCAGTTTGAGGCTGGGCGGTGGTTTTCTGTATATGTCGCGGACGTCGACGATGGCAAACGGCGGTTTCGCGAATTTTCCAGGACATCCGTGCTCGCCGCACCGTTCGAGCGCAACTGGGTGTATCAGCGCACCCCGGCGTTCACCGCAGAATTGATAATTGTTGGGGTACGCACTTTCTTTTCGCGCGTAGCATCGATAATCGCTCATCGCGCACACTACTACATGTGGACATAAAAAAACAGGCTTAAAAAGAAGGCGAGATTGGTGAATACAAAAACATGTTGTTCAAGGCACCGAGCAAGGGCGATGATGGAATCTACTACGCGCGAGCCACGACCGATGACAGGAAGAAAGTTTTTCTTCAATTGAACAAGTTGACGGTGAGAGCGTCGAGCGAATCACAGGTGACGTTCAAACTCACGCACGCGGCGAGAAAGAAAATCGTGGCTCTCGATGAAGACAATCTTCAGCAGGCGCTCGAAAATGCCGAGTCCTGGTTCGGCCGGGAGATGACAAAAGACGCGCTCACGGCTGCGTACTTCTTCACGGTGGGCCAAGTTTCCGGTGAGCTCACCGCCGATCGCATCGCGCCGACCAAGGTGTTCTCTTCGGAAGCCGAGATCGTCGATTTCAGCGCCATCAAAAAGGGCAGCAAGGTGAACGCCATCGTCGAGTTCGTTGGTTTGTACTTTGCCAAGACGTCGTTTGGGCCGATCTTTAATGTCGTCCAAGTGAAAATTCATGCGGACCCAGTCCCAGAATACCCGAGTGAGTTCGCCTTCGCCGCGAGCGACGACGACGACGAAGATGAAGAAGAAATCATCCCGACTCAGGAGGAACCGACGGGTGAAAAATCAGAGGAGGAGACGACCGAACCAGAAAATAAAATGTAATGTAATAACATACATATACCCTCATCATGAAGGTGATGACCAAGAAGATTTTGATGCTCCTCGCCGTTGCCGTTTTGTTGTACGTCGTGTTTTCTCAACAAGAAGGCTACACCCCGCGCCTCGATTCCCGCGGTTCCTACGGCGTCGCCGGACCGTCGGCCGGCCCGAGCAAGGCGCCGGAGTGTCAGATGAAAGCTGGTTCCGGTTTGGCGTCCAGCTTGCTGCCGCGCGAAATTGCGAGCGATGAAGATTTCGGTGAGTTTGCGCCGCAAGACATTTTGCGCGGACAGAATTTCCTTTCCCCGCGTGACGCGATCGGCTTCCCGGAAACCGTCGGTGGTTCCTTGCGTAACGCGAACCAGCAGGTGAGAAACGAGATGGCCAACCCGAAGGATGTCTTCGTCTGGCAAAACTCTACCATCGTCCCCGACGTCGCGCGACGCCCCTTGGAATGAGTGAGTGAGTAAAATCGCTTAAAAAGAAATCACTTTAACTGTATACACACAAATGTCAGAAGACTTGTCTAATACCGTCAACCGACTTGTTGATCTCAGCAAGCAAATCTCAGCGGCAAAGGAGGATATCAAAGTCCTCGTTGCAGCCGAGCGCGCTCTGAAGGAGCAGGTGAAACTGTCGATGCTAGAGAAGAAAATTGATGTCGTCAACTTGCGTAAAGGAAAGATCTCAATCAAGAAATCCGTCCGGAAGCAGGGGATGAATAAGAAGACCGTCACCGAAGGTCTATCCAATTTTTTCCAGAACAACGAAGAACAGCTCGAGGCCGCCCTGAATGCTATCCTCGATTGTTGCGAGACGCGCGAAAATACTACCCTCTCCATGACTGGCTTAAAGGAGAAGAAAGAAACGGAATAAACAATGGTCTGGTCACAGTACCGCACGTGGGCATCCGAAGGGACGGAGGTGGAAACCAGTGCGAACAACAGCGACGACGACCGAAACGAAGATGACCCATATCTGAATATCAATGCTTTCTACGATTCATATTCAGATCAGCTGCAATTCCTGTACGATATGTTTCGTAACATGATTCACCAGGCGTATTTAGACGAACCGACGTCGGATTTTTCAGATTTCCTCGACATGTGCTATCATTATCCACCGGAGGAGAACCGTGAGAAACAATCGGACCACGTGTTTGCCGATGAATACGTCGGTATATTACAACGATTGCGCGAGCACGATGCGGAAGGATTACTCACGCACGTGGATGTGTATACATTTACGCTATTCGCCACAGATGACCGCACATGGGCTGAAAAATATATCAGCAAGCTGTAGAGATGATTGATGTTACGAGCCACAAAGTGAGTATTCCGTCGCTGCTTTTTTTAAGTCTGACCCCAGGCGTTCTGCTTGGGGTAAGAGGAACAGGCATCTCGCTTCACGCCATGGTTTTCATGCTCGTGTATTTTCTCGTCGCCAAAGCGATGCGTCTGGTCCTGACGAAGACAGACCTGGTTGCGACGACTCTACTTTTCGTCATCCTTTCCCCTGGCCTGTTGGTGGCGATCCCACGGGACGGTGGACGTCACACCGCGGTCGTGCACGCGGCGCTATACGCGATTATTTTCGCGTTGCTTCGACGCCAATTTCCTCAATACTACTAACAAGGCGAAGGATGAAAAAGCTTGCGATCGGGCCCGCGGCTATGGGCATTTACGCGCAGATCGGCTGGTTGAAAAAGCACGAGGCGCGGCTTCAAGAGGTTGACGAGATCAGTGGTTCTTCGGCCGGTGCGGTGCTCGCCGTGCTCCTCGGAATGGGAATCTCACCAGATAGGATGATGGAAGTCGCCATGGACATGAATATCAGCGATCTTGTTAAAGTATCAATACGCAGCTTCGTTAACAAGTTTGGGTTCGTCGACACTGACCCGCTACGCGCGGAGCTCATACGCGTCATGGGGGGTTCACCGACATTTAACGAATTGAAGCTTAAAGTACACGTAGCCGCGTACTGTTTAAACACCGGGAAGACCATTTATTTCTCCAGAGACACTCACCCGGACATGCCTGTTATCGACGCAGTCTGCATGTCCTTTGCGATTCCCATACTGTTTAGCGCGGTTGAGTATCGAGGGCAT
>Ga0228638_1000599_pt1 | contig 16081 bp, 9 predicted proteins | sample 48DmetaG_FD_182704 | JGI IMG/M metagenome (GOLD analysis project Ga0228638, IMG submission 182704) | Seawater microbial communities from Monterey Bay, California, United States - 48D | ecosystem: Environmental > Aquatic > Marine > Coastal | place: USA: California | collected 2016-10-31 | reverse complement strand
TCATGTCTCGTTTGGGCTTGGGCGTCTTGACGGGAAGGTTCGCGTCGCTTTGCGTCGCGCGCGCGCGCGCGCGGGACGTCGAGCACGATTCGAGCGACGCGAACGCGCGCGTGGGGTCCACGGCGCGCGAGAGCGCGCGAAGCGCGCGCATGATGGGGACGGAGGCGCGCGGGATAATGAGGCGCGGGACGCCGCGCCGCGCGGGACGCGAGCGCGACGTCGAGAATGAACTGCATTCACGAGCGCGTCTATGAAATTCGTAAATTAATGCCTAAAGTTGAACGTCTTCACGCGACCGTCGTAATCGAGTGCTTGGCCGTCGCCTCGGACGCGTAAGAAGGCATCCAACGCGGCGGTGGCGCGCGGAGGCCAGCGGTTGGCCACCGTGTCGGTCGTCTTGTACAGCCGACACGGCGTGTCTAAACCGGCGTCTTTAACACCACCGTCTAGTTCGGCGACGATTTGATTTGCAGACTGCGTGAAGAGCTCGAAGCCGTACGCGATGGCGCCGGCATCGCGTTTCTCTTCCGCTGAACGCTTGGCGCCGAAACCGCGTCCACTCTTACACAGAAAAGTCCACTCCGCCTCGGCGTCGTCGAAACGACCTTCACTCCAAAGGAACGCCGATAAAGCGGCGCGCATGTCTAAAAATTCTGGATCTCTTCTCAAAAGCTTTCGAGCCGTGGTTATCGCCAAATCATCGCGCTCGGTCTGAAACGCCGCCAACGCGTAGTTTGCCAGCGCGATGGCTCGCATGTCCTCCGTCCTCGACGCTTCCAGAAAATCTGCCATCGCGGAGTCCCACTGATTGAGCGCGCCCTTGGCGTTGCCGAGATTATTCAACGACAGCGGATCGGGATTATTCCCGTCGAGGTCTACGCTTGCTTGGAGATCGTCCACCGCGCCCTGCCATTCCTGATACTGCAGTCGAAGCGTGCCACGGTTCGAAAACGCCGCACTCCGCGCGCGCGAACCCTCGGGCGAGAGCTCTATCGCCTTGGTCCAGATCGCTTCACTCTCTTCATACGTCGTCGCTTGCATGGCTCGGTTGAAGAGTTCGGTAAGTTTCTTCGTGTCCACTTCGTCCGCCGCAGTCGCGGGTTCGGCGAGCGAGGCTAGGCCAGCGAGGACGAGTGAGAAAATTGCCGCTCGGCGCGACGACGCCGACTTGAGCGGATATTCTTCAAATAATGATTCTGGAATATCTTTGCGATGCGGCAATGCGCTTCGCGCTCCAATGCCACCGCATTTCGTCGCCGCAACGTATGCGCCAAGGCGCATCGCGCTGGCGACGTTGAAATCCTCCGAGCACGCCGACATTGCGAGCGTGCCTATGAACGCGTCGCCTGCCCCGGTGGTGTCGACCACTTGGTTGTCCGTCAAACGTTTCGCCGGCGTGAACACAACTTTTGCCTTGAAACGTCGTTCGCCGCTTGCGTCTCGGATTACCAAGGATTCCGTCTCCACGCTCGGTCCGGGCGTCTCGTCATCGCCGCGGAGGGCCGCGTTCTCCAATCTCGACACGACGTCATCCAACGCCGTCCCTTCCCCCACTTCCGGAGTTTCGACACCATCTCGTACCAAAGCTACCGCCCCTCGCGCGCCGAGCGTCGTCACCATCACTTTTGCCTTCGGCAAACACGCAAACATTTCTGTCATCGCGTCTCCTAGCGTCTTCGTCTCCGTAAATCTATCAAGCGGGTAATTCTTCGACGTCACCACGACGTCCGCAAGCCGCACAAGTTCGTCTAATCCATCTCTCAATCGTTCACACTCGACGAGCACCCTAATTCCACGCGTTTCCGCGACGCGCGCGAGCGCGATAGCGCTCTCTGTGAGTCGTCCATCGAAGAAGACGACATCCGGATGAACCGCTTCCAGCAGCGCGGCGACGTCGCCCAACTCTTCCACCTCCAACGTCTCCCCAGGCGTGTGCACGCACGTTCGCGTGGACTCTCCATCTCCGTTTGACGACGATGTGACCATGATGTACGTGAAAGGCGACCTGTTCCCGCGTCGTACGACATGAGACACGTCGACGCCTTCGCGTTCGCCCAGCTCTGTCAAAATCTGCGTCCCCACCCCGTCGGTTCCCACTTTCGAGACCAGCGCCGTGCGCGCGCCCAGGCGCGAAGCGGCGACGAGCGCGTTCGCGCAGTTCCCTCCGCCCACGATTTCGAGCTCGGACGCGCGCGTTTTGGCGTCAGGCGTCGGGAAAGCGCCGTCGAGTTTGGCTATGTAGTCCACGCCGGCGCTGCCGAAACCCAAAATTGCAGGTCGCGCGTCGCTCGGATCGCGCGATGACGCGGCGCGCGACGACGTTCGAGGCGATGGGCGGCGCCAACGCGCGAGAACGGCGGGTTTGGCGTCGACGGTGCGCATCAGGGGCGTCGAGGACTGCGGATGGCGGCGACCGGGACGCGCGAGCGCTTTGAATGTTTTCATCGGAGTCGCGCGCGCGCGCTTCGAGCAAACGCGAAGAATCATATGCTATAACTATGTCTAACACTACGTTTCGCGCGCGCGCTGGGCGTACGCGCGGTGGAAGGCGGCAAATTCTTGCCACCGACCGCACCGAATCGCGCGTCTCGCCGCGGCAAAGAACGCGGCGATGTGATATAGGTTATGCGCCTCGAGCAAGACGTCCGCGGTCATCTCGTGCGCTTGTAATAAGTGATGCACGTAGGCCCGAGTGTGCTCGGCGCACGCGGGGCAGCGACAGCGGTCTCCGCGAATGAACGGGGTGAAATCCGTCTTGTACGACGTCGACCAAATGTTGATGGAATACGCGTCGCTCCCCGACGTCGCGCGCGATTCGGCGTCTTCTGCTTCCATCTCATCATCTTCTTCATCGACTGGGAAACAAAACGCGCGCCCGCGTTGCGCAGTTTCGCTCGCCCAACTCGCGTCGAACACGTCGACGCCTCTGTCGATGTTGTCCACGATGTCTTCCACCGTCGTCGTCCCCGACAAATAGCGCGGTTTCTCGCTCGGGATGTGCTTCAACGACGCCTCTATGCACGCTCCTCGCGTACTGACGTCTTCACCGGCGAAGAACCCGCTCAGCGCGTACCCCACGACGTCATCATCCCGTTCCGCCACTCGACGCGAACACTCCTCGCGCACCTCTGCGTGTTCGCCCCCCGTCAACGCCCCAAACAACGGCAACCCCAATGTTTTCGCCTCTTTCGCGCACGCATCCAGCCATGCACACGTACGTATCGCCGCTGTCTTACTCTTCTTCGCGCTCTCCCACCCTCCGTGTTCATCCGCCAACGAAACCGCCGCGTGCGCCGCGCCCGACCGCCAAATCCTCGCGTACTCGCGCGCGTCCAAACTCCTCTGCCCATACGGCGTCTCGCACGCCAACGCGTCCGCACCCGAGCGATTCTGCGCATTCATACCAAAGTACATCGAATCCCTGTAGTGTCCGAGCGTTAATCGCCGCGGCGGCGGACACGCCGCCTCGTCGCCCTCGGCTTCTTCGCCTTCGGCTTCGTCGCCGTCGCGCTTCCGCTTCGTCCCGCGCTTCGTCTTCCTCGCGAAGTGCGCGCCGACGAGCGCGCATCCGAATAAACACCCCTCATCGCTCGTCCCGTCGTCGTTCGCGCGTCGCCGCGCGCGCAGCGCGGCGCGCAGTCGCGTCTCGACGTCGTCCAAAACATCCTTCGTGAGCGTCGCGTGTTCGCCCTTGGACGTCGGCGCGAGCGCCGTCGGCGTCGGCGTGCGCGCGCCGTCGCCGTGCGCGATCGTCCCGCACCGCGCGCGCGCGCGCGAGGCGTTCGCGGCGCTCGGCGCGAACGCGAACGTCATCGCGAGCGTCGCGGACTGGCGCGGCGACGGTCCGCGCGTCACTTCGCGCCTCACGAATGCCCGACGACGGCCCGCGCGGCGCGTGGGCGACGCCCGAGGGATGGACGGCGTGCCCGCGCATGTCCGAACCGTTCGCGGGGATGTTTCTCGCGTCCAAGGCGCCGCTGAGGGAGCAATTCTACGCCGACGTCCCGAGAGAGGATTGGTACACGCCCGACGACGCGCTGGCGCTGGCGCAGAGCAAAGGACGCGCGGTGGCGATGGTGATCGATCTCACGAACACGTCGAGGTATTACGACGCGAGCGACTTCGAAAAGTACGGGGTGAGGGTGTATAAGATTCGGTGCGCGGGACGGGACGGCGCGCCGGCGCCGCGGGAGGTGAGCGAATTCGTGTACGCGGTGCAAAGATGCGCGGCGGAGATGGCGAGCGATCCGGGATGGCAGGAAAAGGCGAGACAAGGGTATGCGCCGACGATATTGGTGCACTGTACGCACGGGTTTAATCGAACGGGCGCGATGTTGACGCATTATTGTCAGCGCGCGCGAGGCTGGCCCGAGTTGAATAAGTGGGTGACGGAGTTCGCGAAAGTGCGACCGCCGGGGATATACAAGAGCGAGTACTTGGAGAGCTTGTTTGATTATTATCTCGAACGGAGGTTTAGCACGACGAAGGATCCGAAAGTGCCGGCGTGGAAGAGCGACGATTTGAGCGATGCGCCGCCGTTGACGGACGACAAGGTACCGGCGGGAGATCTGTTCGATCCGAGGGTGAATTTGACGTATAAGAAGACGTTAGCGCACAGTCGAGCACCGATACCGGGGACGCGCAGAGCGTTGCAGCGCGCGATGGAGATTGCGGAGGTCGAGAGTGATGCGGGATCGATGCATCACGAAGACGTCGTCGGCGAGGAGGTGTACGAGGAAATGGCGCACGAGATTCGAAAGCTTTGCGTGTGGGCGGTCATGTCAGACGATGGGGCCTCAGGACGCGTTGATAACTTTCCTGGATCACAGCCGGTGAGTCTGAGTCGCAACAACATGGAGCTCTTGAAACGTGAACCATACAGCGTGACGTGGAAGGCGGACGGGACGCGTTATTTATTAATGCTTATGCGCGATGGCACGTACTTGATCGATAGAAAATTCGCTATTCGCCGCGTGCAAATGCGATTTCCTTTACCGCACAAAAAGTTTGGAACCAACGTACACCACTGTACGTTGATGGATGGCGAGATGGTCGTCGACACCGATCCTCAGACGAAGAAGCAGACGCGCCGGTATCTAGCGTACGATTTGATGGCCATCAACGGCGAACGCGTGACGCAACGTCCGTTCTTGGAGCGATTGAACATTGTGCGTGAGTTCGTCGTCGAACCGAGAAAGGCGTTTCTCGCGCAGGCGGGTCCGAGTGGAGCTTACGCCGCGCATAAAGAACCGTTTTCTGTTCGCACAAAGGAATTTTTCCCGCTGAATTTTGCGCGCTCATTCATCGAAAAGTTCATTCCCGCCCTGTCGCACGAAAGCGATGGATTGATTTTCCAACCCTCAAATGTGCCGTACGTCCCGCAAACGTACGAAGCACTGCTCAAGTGGAAGTTTCCAGAGTTGAACTCGGTCGACTTTCTCTTGCGCGTATCGCGAGATAAAGGTTTGCTCTTTGTGGGTCAAAAAGGCGGCGCGCTCGCCCGCCTCGAGGACGATTTTGTCACACGCACGGATCCACTCGAAAGCTTGGATGGTAAAATCGTCGAGTGCACGTGGGATATGAATGAAAAAACGTGGGTTTTCTTGCGTACGAGGTCGGATAAAGATACGCCGAATTTCATCACCACTTACGAAAAGACGTGGAAATCAATTCAGGACAACATCACGTCGAACGATATCCTTGAGTTTGTAGAAAAAGAGGTCGTCACCAACGAGGGAGCGACGACTGTGTAGAAAATAGTTTGTTGAGAGTGCAATTCGAATTAAAAGCTGAAAGAATGTTATTTGCCGCGACCGTACAGATCCTTGACCGGACCAGCAGCCGCCTTCTTCGCCGCCGCCGCTTCCTTCTTTTCCTTGGCGGTGAGTTTTTTGTTGTTCTGTGCTTCTTTCATCGTCGCCTCCTCGGCGTCGATGCCGGCTTTGAGAGCCCGTCGTTCAGCCACAGAAAGTTTCTTCGGCGCCTTACCCGCTACAGGCTCCGTCACGACGACTCCGTCGCCGACTCGCCACAATTCGTCACACACGGCGTTCACGAACGGCTCGTTGTGGGAAATCGTAATCACCCCACCCTTGAAATCAATGAGCGCCTTGGTCAACGCAGCTAAGGTATCGTTATCTAAGTAGTTTGTCGGCTCATCAAGAGCGATGATGTGTGGATTCGTCCACATGGCCGCGGCGAGGACGAGTCGACTCTTTTGCCCGCCGGACATGCGCTTGATTTTCCCCATGGCCAAATCTTGATCAATACCAAAGTTTTCCAAGTGAATGCGCACTTCTTCTTTGGTGAGCGGTCGTAAATCCATACCCGATTGCATCGCCTTGAGCTTTTCGTCAAAGTTACGCACCATCTTCATCACGTACGGATCCTTGCGCTCTAACGAACTCATCATTTCCCAATCGGTGTCGTTTTCTTCGCGTCCGGCGCGGCGCACTTCGTAAAACAGATGTTTACCTCGCATCACGCGACCAATGACATCCATGATGTTACCACGCTCTTGCGATGTTGCGAGCTCGTCCTTGCTCAAGTTGTGCGAGGCGCGCTTGGCGATTTCTTTATCGCGACCATTGTAGAAGCGGTTTTGCAAGTACTCCAACGGCGTGTTCTCCAAAGACTCTTCCAAGTGCTGCATGGAGTGTTGCGCGATGTAGGACAGTCGCAAGTTGTGGTGGCGCCAGACTTCCCCGACACCTTCATCGATTTGAAGTGCGCCGATGAGTAACTTCAAAAGCGTCGTCTTACCGGCGCCGTTGAGGCCCACGAGCGCCGCTCGAGAGTTTTGCGTAATTTTCACGGTAGCACCGTTGAGAATCTTCTTTGAAGTTCCTGGATAGCCGAACGATACCTCTTTCATGTACATGACACATTTTGCGCGAGACTTGACGCCCTCCAAATCACCCGGTTCGGGGAATCGAATCGGTTTGATGTGCGACGGCTGGTCGTCGCCGATTTGGTCGATGGCAAAGCCGCTCTCTTTTTTCGCCTCTTTCGCTCCGTCGGCAGAGCCACCTTCGATGTTTGACTGCTTAGCGATCGCATTGTCGTTGCTCGGCAACGCGGCGACGATTTCAGGTTTCAACGACTGGAAATCGCGGAAGCTCATGGGATAGTATGTGAGCGTCTTTTCACTCAAGTGAATGACGTCCGTCAGCACCTCGGCCAGGAAGTCGTAGTCGTGCGACACGAGGCAGATGGTGGTGTTCGTTAAGGACTTCAAATAGTTGGTCAACCACGCGATAGCACTCGTGTCCAAGTGGTTTGTTGGCTCATCCAACAAGAGAACATCGGCGTCCCACAACATGGCGCGCGCGATGGCGAGTTTCATACGCCACCCGCCAGAGAGGGATTGAATAGTGGCAGCCATCTTTTCGTCGTCGAAACCAACCTCTTTGAGAGTGTTGACGACGGTGTCTCGTGTGACACCTTCAGGTACCATTTGAACCATGAAGTCGACGATCGTTTCTTCCTTATCACTCATAATTTCGTGCTGAATGTAGTATACAGAGACGTCCTCCGGGAAACCAGCGATATCCTTCGCCGCGACGCGATTCAAAAGTGTCGTCTTACCGGTACCATTTTGACCTACGATGCCGTACGTGCGACCACGTTCGAGCGTGAAATTCGTGCGTTGAAGTAACACGCGACCGGCAAAGGCTAAAATAATGCCTTGAAGATCGACGATGTAATCCTTCGTGCTTTCGTCGAGCAGGGCTGATTCGTCGAGGCCCTTGTATGCCATCACGGATACATTGGCAATCTTTTCAATGGCTTGAATGTTCCCTTCGAACGCGCTTTCGAGCACCGGAGTGAGCTCACGCTTGATGTCATTCGATAAGATGGAGGGAGGAATGCGCAACGGGGCGGAATCCATGACCCAACCGCCGAGCGCGGCCGCATACGACTGCGTCTCGACGTCAACGTTGACGCCGGCGCCATTGATGGCCTCCTTCACGATATTCGACGCAACCTTGCGCTCCTCGGACTGGCTCGCGTCGATACCTTTCATCAAACTCGTTTTTGCGCGCGTCGCGGCTTCGCGCAAGTCTGGATGCGAGTGCTCTTCAGCCTTTTCCAACTCGGGCAACAACACCGGAATAAACGGGAGCAGATCGCGAGGGTCGTCGACCAAAGCGCAAATGTTTCCGAAAGTCGTTGCAGCCTTTTGCTTGAGCTCTTTCGTTCGCTCACGCAGGCCGCGCAAGATGACGGGCAAAATCACAGCCAAGGACGGGGCGTCCATGGAGTTCACGAATGTCGTCTCCATAAGCTTGTCCAAGCAGTCCTCGGTGGCTTTTTGCGGTGTGCGAATCGCACTCAATACGAGGTCCATCATGCCCAAAACCTCCGCATTTTTTACGCAACAGCAAATACTGGGAAGAATTTCTTCACAAAGCGCAGAAACTTTCGGGTGCGTATCGAATAGAGTGTCCAAAAACGACGGGAACAGATCCGGAATGGCTCGCATGAACGATTGCGGCACTCTGTTCGCGAGGTCGCCCATGATGTGTAACGAGCCGAGCTTACTCTGCCAGTCCTTGTGCTGCATGCCAGCATTTAATGCCGGAGATAAAAGCTTCATCGCCGTCAAAGGCAACGCCTTGACGACGGCAGCCTGCGCCAAATTCGCCGCCTCGCGAACATCGGCATTTCTATCACCGAGCAACGTGAAAACGATGGGAGCTTCACCGATGGCGTACGGCTCAAATCCACGACCAGCGGTTCGACACATGTGCGCGTACGTCAACAACGCCCCTGCGCGAGCGACGGGATCCTTTTTGTCCTCGATAGCCTTTTTAATCTCATCCACGACGTGTAAGTCCGCGAGCGCGGCGACGCCGACCCCCTTGCAAATCCCAGCCATGGCCGCCGCGCCTTGCCTTCGCTCGGCGATGTCTACCCCGGTCAACGCCTTGGACTTCAATTCGCCGAGCATCGCGATCGCGGCTTCACGGACGTCCGCAGCCAAGTTACCGATCGCTCGGGCGCCGATGAACGCGCCCGCGTCCCGCACGCTTCGCAGCGCCTCCACGATTCTCTTAATCGCCTCAACCTTCCCCGCATCGTCGTAAAACAGCTGCGCCGCGTGTGCGTACAACGCAATCGCCGCTCCGTGCGTGTTATCCTCGCCGTGACTCATCGGTTCGCACGCCCCTTGTCCGGTCAAATACCCCAAAAGCGCCTCCGCGCACGCCGCTCCCCGCGCCTTATCCGTCAAATCCGACAGCGCCGCTCGTCCCACCGACAGCGCCGCCTCCCGCACCTCCCCCGCCACGTCCCCCAGTGCGTTCGCGATCTTCGTCCCGACGAATTTCCCTTGTTCGACGCCCTCGATGAACTCGCCGCGGTCGCTCGCGAGCGTCGCCTCCTTCGCCTCGCGCACCTCATCCGCCGACCGCTCGTCCTGCGTCTCCACGCTCGCCGCGGACATCTCCGACATGTTGGACATGCTCGCCACGGACGGGAACGCGCGGAGCGAGCCCTTGTTTTCGAGCGTGATGGACATCGCGCGCGCGCGTTCGAGCGTTCGCGTCGACGGCGTCGATGGCGGCGGCGCGATGTCCTCGACGACGTCGAGCGCGCGCGCGAGCGGGCGCGCGCGCGCGGTTCGCGCCGCGACGAGGCGGGTTTGTTTTTCTCTCGCGCGCTCGACCGCGGGCGTCGACGGCGCGCGCGGCGCGTCGTCTTTTGATGCGTCGTCGTCACTCGAAGAGATCTTTCTTTCGCTGAGATTTTTTTGATGGCTGGGGCGCGAGCGGGCGTTACTAAAACAAAACCTCGCGCGAAGAGGCGGTGACGCGCGCGCGCGCGGCGCGCGGCTAAGCCTTGGCGAGCTCGACGAGCTCGCACACGGATACCGACGCGGGAGCGACGGAGTACGACTGCGCGACGAGCGGCGTCGGCTCGGCGGCGTCGCTCGCGGCGAGGGAGGTGTCGAAACGGCGAATCCATCGGAAGCCCGGCGATGGAGACGGGAGGTTGGTGGAGAAGGCGGCGATGGAACCGTTGTAAGCGATCCAAACGTCGCGATTGCGGCCGGTGAGATCGCGACGGAGACAGGTTAAGCACGGCGCGGCGGAAACGTCGTCGAAAGACGGCGCGGCGCCGGTGAACGGGTCGATCCATCGTACGCCGTCAAAGGCGAATTCGTCGGTGAAGAGGTCGATTCGGCTCGCGCGGAATTGCGAGAGCTGTGACGCGAGCGGCTGAAGCGTAGGGTTGAGGGCGTGGACGTTGATGAGGATGCCGCCGGTGGAGGTGAACAGTGCGGCGAGCTCGGCTCGAGCGATCGGATCGCTCGTCTCCGTCGGATCCGCGGTGGTGGTTTTTGGAATCGCACACGTCGGCGGAATCGAACAGCTCGGCGCGGGCCTTAAAAAATTGTTCAATCCGTATCGCGCGTCACGATTACTCCGGAAAATGTCCGGTGAGCCACCGAGACGGAGCGCCATTTCGTTCAACATACCTGGCGCGCCGCGGAAAAAGTTTTCGACGCCTCGAGAGTATTTTGCATTGATCTCGCCGATGACACCCCACGAAGGCATCGCTCCACATTCATCTGCGCTCGGCGTGAGATACAGCTTTTTTGGGGCGTTCCCGATCACGGCGTCGTACGCGAGCGTTTCCAAAAGTGGCGAGCGGCCGAGCGGTCCTCGCACGATGCCGCCGCCAGTTTCTATTATGAAACTCGACACACCGTCGTATAATGTGAACGTTCGAAGCGCGTCGACTAGTAGAGAGATCGTCGGTGCCGAGCAAGGGTTCAGTGCCGTCGTCATGGGCACACCAGCAGAGTCTAAGCCACCGCTAGAACCGAGCTGGAAGTACGTCGCGGCGTCGATGCCACGAAGACTTTCGCTACGCGGCGACGCATCCGTGCCCTCACCCGTCTGCGTCAGCACGAATCGCATCCACACATCCACGCCGATAGACTTCATCGTCGCCACAAAAGCACGAAGATCGGCGCGCGTGCCAAACTTCGGATCGATGGCGAAAAAGCTCACCGGCGCGTTTGCGTCTCCATCCGCCGAGCGCGTCTGAATCGGCGCGAGCGCGACGGCGGTGAAGTGCATGGTCGATCGCAAGCGCTGAAGCTCAGCTGCCGCCGCTTGAAGCGTCCCTTCCGCGGTTAATGACGCCAAGTCGACGTTCAACGCGATCGCTTGCGCATCCGAGGCCGCGGGCGCGAGGTTCGCGTCGCCCACGGCGCGTCGCTCTAAAACGGCGGCGAGCGATCCCATGTAGCGCGGCGTCGGCGTTGGCTCGTCCATCTCGTTCAGAGGACGCACAACTTCGAGCGCGCGTGGATCAAAAAGGACTTGCGCCGGAAAAAAACGCGACCCCGCGCGCCCTTCGGGGTCGCCCTCAAACCGAAAGCCGTACGTCACGTCGTCCTCCCGAGTCGGCGCGTGTAAAACGTCGCTCGGTCCACCGAAAGGCACACTCACGTGCCACACGTTCCCCGTGCGATGTGAGATCGGATTCAACGCCAACTCTAGCGTGTTCTCCCCGTACTGAAGCACGAGCGTGCACGCGGTGGCGTGACGCGAAAGCACGGCGACGTTGAACTCGCCCGATCCCGCGGCTTCGTCTCGCGTCAGCACCGACGCCCCGAGCTCGCGTGCGTGTCCACACCCGATCCCGATCGGCACCGAAAACGCCGATCCACCCCACCCACCGCTCGGTTCGTCGTACGTGCGCGTGCGTTCGTCGTAAAGCACGAAATCTAGACTCGCCGGCGCCGCGTACTCGGGCACCTCCACCGTCGCCGACCGCGTCTCCGCGTCGAACCCAATCCTCGTCGCCTCCGTCTTCTCATCGTACACCGCGCCCTCCGGCAAATCTTCCAAGCACATCCACTCCCGCACGGACTCTCTCGTCAGTCCAAAGTGCATCTTCAGCGCCGCCAAGCTTTCCCGCGTCGGCGTCGTCGCCCGCGTCCCGTCCCGCTCGAGCGTCGCCGTCACCGCGAACGTCTCCCGCGGCGTCTTCGACACCGCGATCGCGATCGCGCGGCCGCGCTTCGTGTGCAAGACCATGCGCGCGGCGTCGGCGATCGTGCCTCGCGGCGCGTGGTCCGCGTCGGCGCGCGCGCGGCATCGGCTCGACGCGCGCGGTGGTTTCGAACGGTGCGCGGTCGACGTCGACGGTACCGCGCGCGAGGGCGCGGCGCGACGCGCGAGGGACATCGACGGGCGCGCGTCGCGCGGCGACGCGCGGCGAGGCTCGGCGCGCGGTCGAGTGCGGCGAACGTCGCCGCGCGCGGGCGGGCGAGCGCGGCGACGCGGATATTTTATTTTGTTGGAACGTTCCGATTAAAACGCGACTAGGGAGAACGCAAAATCGTCGCTCTGCGAGGAGTGGGAAGAAAAATGAGGGTCAGTCAAAGTTTGAGCGGCGGGAAAGCGGCGTCGCGGACGTCGAGTCGGTCGAGCGCGTCGCGGCGAGACGGCTCGAAGACGCACCAGAAGCCGAGCGGGGCGCCGGCGGTGGACAACCACGGGATGGCAGCCGCGTTGGTGCCGACGTTCACGTGCCACGGGTCCGCGATGTGCGCCAAGAGCGCCGCGACGGGGCCCGGACCGCCCGGACCGGCCGCTTGGTGTTGGGCCATGACGCCGAAGAAGGCCATCATGGCGACGCGACCGTTGGCGAGTTCCTTGCGCTTCAAGGTTTCAAAGTCCTTGCCCTTGGACAGGTTCATGGGGTCGAACTTGCCGCCCGGGTACAAGCGCTCTTCCGCCGAGGCGGCACCGCGTCGGGATTCGGCGAACGCCATGAGGAGCGTGTTGACGCCGATGACGGCGAACAACGGCGCGTGCGTCTCGTTACCGAGGTACTTCGCCGTACCATCCCACGTCGTCGGTTGCGCGCTGACCCAGTCACCTTGACCGGCCACTTCAACCGCGATCACACCGGCGACGCCGAGCATGGCCCATCGCGCGTGCATGAGCTCCGCCTCGCGGTAGCGCGCGAGGTTCTCCGGCTTTTCGCCGAGCTTGAGCGGGTCGAACCCGTAGTCGCTATCGCGCGTCGTCGAACCGCTTCACCGTCAGTCTCCCCTCGCGCTCGCTCTTCTCCGCATCCACCCTCTCGTCGCGTCCGCGCGCGTCGCCCGCGTCCTCGCGTCCTCGCGTCCTCGCGTCTTCGCCGCGTCGTCCCGATATGATCGCGTCTTCGCGCGCGTCTCCCCTCCCCCCCCGTCCCGCGCGCGCTTCCGACGCCCGTCTCGCGCGCGTCCATCGACGACCGATCACTTCATCGCCCCTCTCGCGCGTCGCGCGCTCGCGAGCGTCCTCGCGCGGCCGTCGCGCGGCGTCATCGCGTCGACATTTTCGAGCGTATCTTTCACGCACCACGGCATGCTTCCGTCGAGGTACTTGGGCGTGTCGAACCCGGGCGCCCAGGACGGCTTCTCCGCGCGCGCGCTCACGGCGCGTCCGCGGTGCGTCGGCGCCGCGCGCGGGGCGACGGCGGTGGTGAACGTGCGAGCGGCGGCGAACATCGTCGTGCGATCGAGGCGTGGAGTGCGGGCGCGCGCGAATCAGATTCGCTCTCGCGTTCGGTGTTCGATCTGCTTATGTATGAGGGTCGGCGCGCGATCGCGGTCGTTTCTGGCCCCGAATGTCCGAATCGTGTATGAAGCATTCAGTCCGAACGATGTTCACGCATATGTGTACGCGCAATCAGTGCGATGGACATTTTCGAGCGCGCATCGCGCCGACGCCGAAGTCCGCGACGCGGCGCGCGCGCCATGGCGCTCGGCGCCGGCGCGCTCCGACGCGTCGCGCTCGCCCTGGCGTCCGCGCGCGACGGCTCGAGCGCGAGCGGTCGAGACGCGCGGCGACGCGACCGCGACGAGCGATTACCGACGCACCACCGACGCGCGACCGCGCGCGCGCGAACGCGCGACGACGGCGCGCGCGGCCGAGATCGACGCGTCTACCGCGCCTGGCTCGCGCGCGTCTGCGCGATGTGCCTGTGCGCGTGGCTCGCGCTGGGAGGGCGAAGAGAGGGCGAGGAGAGGGGGCGCGCGCGCGGCGCGGCGCGGCGGTTCGCGGCGGCGGCGGACGCGAGACGCGAGGCGCCGAGGACGACGGTGACGCGCGAATCTCGCGGGACGATCGATGGAGAGGTGGAGAGGGAGGCGAAGAATGAACCGCGGGTGGCGGCGGCGATGGAGCGCGCGCGGGAGGACGTGCGGGCGGAGGCGGCGCGGGCGAGTCTGGAGTTGGAGACGTTGCGAGACGAACATCTGGGCGACGCGAGCGCGGGGCTGGACGTCGAGCGCGTGCTGGAGAGCGCTGAGAAAGCGGTCGAAGAGAATCGAATGGAGAAGGCGGAGATGGGCGTGGTGTTTCCACCGGAGACGACGACGACGACGGAGAATGAGAACGGGGAGACGCGAGACGACGACGACGACGACGCGACTTCCAAAACCGGAATGTTTAGCGGTCACGTGGAAGTGTCGCGGGAACCGGCGAAGGATGTGGTGATAGGTTCTTTGGAAGATGAGTTGCGCGCCATTCGTTCGGCACCGCATCCGGAATTAGAGTCGCCGTTCGTGAACGAGGTCGTTCCGAAGAACGCCATCGATCCGACGCGCATACGAACGATTTCGTTGAACGCGCCGCGCGCGTTCGTGTACGAAGGATTCTTGACGGATGAGGAGTGTGACCACATACTCGCGCTATCGAAAGGGCACTTACACAAGTCAGGCGTTGTGGACGCCAAGACGGGCGGATCCACCACGAGCGACATTCGCACGTCGACGGGGACGTTCATCAGTCGCGCGCATGACCCCACGATCACCGCGATCGAAGAGCGCATCGAACTGTGGTCGCAAATTCCAGTCGATCACGGTGAGGCCCTTCAGGTGTTGCGCTACGAAAACGGCCAGGAATATAAGGCACACTTCGATTACTTCTTTCACAAGGGAGGCAAGCGGAACAATCGCATCGCCACGGTTTTGCTCTACCTCTCCGACGTCGAGGAGGGTGGGGAGACCGTGTTTCCGAACACTGACGTCCCGACAGATCGCGACAGATCGCAATACTCAGAGTGTGGCAACGGTGGTAAGAGCGTCAAAGCGCGCAAGGGCGACGCGTTGTTGTTTTGGAGCATGAAGCCGGGCGGCGAGCTCGATCCCGGGAGCTCGCACGCCGGGTGCCCCGTGATCAAAGGCGTGAAGTGGACGGCGACGAAATGGATGCACGTCAACGCGATCGGAAAACATGGCGATGACGTGCACAAGATTTTTTACGAAGGCGGACCGCAGGCGACGGAATCGTGCAAAGACACGGACGACGCGTGTCGAGGATGGGCTGAATCGGGCGAGTGCGACAAAAATCCCGGCTTCATGCTCAAGTCGTGCGCGATGTCGTGCCGCGCGTGTCAGGGCGATTGGCGCGACGGGGGCTACGACAAACCAAAAGATCTGAAGGAAGACGCGCGATAGATTCTACCGGTATTGATATTAAACTGTTGTAACATTAGCGTTCCCTACGCCTCCTTCTTCGCCGGCGCGACGCGTCGTCGCGCGACGAGAAACACGTTAAACCCGATCAAAAACATCTGCGCCCCGCACACCTGCACCTTCTCCCACCAAACGTCGTCCTTCGTGACGTTCGCATAAAAGTGCCACAACAAATACGGTTGCCACGCGAATCGCACCGGCGCCAGCGTCGCGACGTACAACCCATTCCACACCGCGTGCATCGCGCTCCCGCGCCGCACCCGGCGCCGCAGTATCAAAAACAACGTGTTCGCCTCCACCAATCCGTTCCTACACGTTTCGATCGCGCGCTCCGGATGTCGCAGCGGGTACGCCAAGAGCGCCGCCGTGACGACGTGGTGCGCCACCACCACCGCCGCCGCGCTCGGCACGCACCGCGGCCAGAGCGCGATCCACAGCCCGTCGAGGACGATGTACGCCAGGAACCCCTTCGTGACGACGAGCGGGTCGAGCGCGCCGGCGATGCCGGCGACGCAGGCGAGGGCGATGAGCGTCAGCACCGGGACGTTCGCGGCGTCGTGCGCGCGCGCGCACGCGCCGCGCGTCGCG
>Ga0228638_1000598_pt1 | contig 16089 bp, 16 predicted proteins | sample 48DmetaG_FD_182704 | JGI IMG/M metagenome (GOLD analysis project Ga0228638, IMG submission 182704) | Seawater microbial communities from Monterey Bay, California, United States - 48D | ecosystem: Environmental > Aquatic > Marine > Coastal | place: USA: California | collected 2016-10-31 | reverse complement strand
ATCACTCGTCGACCAGCACGGCACCGCAGACTTCCCCCTCGACGCTCCGGACGTCTCCGGACTCTTGCGTCAAAGTTCCTTCTGCAGTGTTCGTGTTGGGCGACAAACGACCAGTCAAACCCTTACTCGCGCAACTTTCAGGGCGGCAAAAGCGTCATGTTCCAGAGAAACTGCTAACCCTAGTTTTCAGCCCTAGTTTCTAACCCTAGTTTCACGGAGGCGCGTTCGAGGGGCGACGCGCTGGGAGACGACGCGGGACGACGACGGCGCGGGTTCGTTGTGATATTACGAGAGAATTTCGACTCTCTCTTCGATTCGTATTTTTTAAGATTTTTCCGACTCATTTCATTCTCGCACATCCTCGGTGTACTCGCGCCGCGCGCGCTCGCTTCGCGCGCTCGCGTCTCGAGGCGCGAATCTCTTCAGCAGGACAGGCAAGGCCAAACAATTAATTCTTCTTCATGTTCGCTATCGTCGCTAGTCGCTAAATTCGAAACATCAAAGTGGTTCGCCGTCTTTCAGGCATTTGTCGATGTGCGCGTTAATGGTTTCGCTTTTCGCGCCTTCCGGAAACTGTTCGCCGCAGATGCAGCATTCTGCTTTCGTCCGTTTATTCGCGTTTTCAGTGAGATCGAAGAACGGCTTCTTCGGTTTGTCTTGTTGAACCGCGGTGACACCGACGGCTTGGTGAGATCGTTTTGACGAAGCGGCGTTCGTCGCCGGTTTCGCCTTCGCGGCGGCGCCGAAGAAATCCACAATCGTCTTCGTCTTCCGAAAGCACTTCGCCCTGGAGGCTGCGTCTACCGGGGTAGGTGCTTCGATCGACACACCTAAGATGGCGTTCATATTTTCGTCGCCGTCGCCGTCACCGCCATCCAACAAAGCGAGCGACTCCGGAGTGGAGAATTTTTCTGCCCATTGAACTTCGATGCTTTCCTTCACGTGCGCAAGCAAGGTCTCGGGATATCTCAAACCGATGACTTTGCGGCCAACTTCGTCGACGACACGCACCGTGCGCATGCCGCGATCGGCCTTATTAAACTTGTGCGCGTTTCTATCCAAAGTTCGTTCGAGCTCTCCCCAGCAAGGCACGACGGCGCCGCTGATCACGGTGCAGTCAACCGTGCGTTTGCCCGCGGTACAAGCGCCCATGGTTTGTCGAACGTGACAATTCACGCCGTGCATGCAATGCTTCTCGGTCAATTCGTGCACAAGATCCCACGGTTGTTTCGCCACGTCGGGCGTGCACATCATGTATTTGCCGCGCAATTCGTCGTACTCCATCTCGAAAAGACTTGCGCCGGTGTTCGGACGCCACAGCATGAACAAGTTTCGCGAACCTGGCTTGGTGATGGCCAGAACGACTTGCGCGCGCCCATACATCTCGCGCTTCATCTTGTAGAAGCCGTCTCGATCGTGATTCTTGCTCTTTTCCAAAATATCCAGCGCACGCTCAAACGAAATACCGCGATCTATGAAAACCTTGGTCGACACGAGTTTTTGTCCGTGGTACGGATCCTTAAGAATCGTCTTCGACTCTGGTTCGATGCGAATGGAAGAACCACCGAGATCGCTCACGCCCTCCGTGTACTTCCCCTCAGCCTTTGCTAATTTGATTTCGCAATCCAAGGTTTCAGCAAAGTATGCAAACATGATATTTTGCGTTCGCACCGGAAGTCCAAGTAGGCGATTGAGAAACTTGCGCACGTCGCCGAGATCTTTGTTGCCGTATCCAATTTCCTGCAGCAGCGTCGCTTCTTCGACCGAAAAGCCGTCATTTCGCAGTCCAACCTGCACTCCGAGCTCCAATAACGCTGAACGAAGTTCAAGCTTCAAATCCTGCCAGCTCGAGATGGGTTTCCCCTCGAGATCGTCGTCGTTCACATGCGACATGATGCCCTCGAGCGTGACGCCCGACGGGAGATTCGCATCGAGCGCGACGAGCGCCTCGTAGAGCTTCTTCAACGCGTGTCGCCCGAGTGACGAGTCGAGATTGCCATCGGATAAATCAATGCCAGTCGCCGCACGTCGATCACCTCTCGTCAACGCCCCGAGACTTTGCAAGCGTCGTGCGACGGCGGCGACGAAGCGTCTTTCGCCTCCGATATTCGTCGAGCACATCACGTACACTGGACCCGTAATCTGATTGGATCGATGCGTGCGACCGAGCTGCTGAATCGCCTTGTCCGCACTCCATGGAAGTTCTATCGTGACGTGCACGCGGCGGCGGACATTTTTCGCGCCTTTCGACGCGTGCAATGAAATCCCGGTACTAGCCGCGTCCGAAATTATGGCCACACGTTTGTCACCATTCATAAACGCGTTCTTCTCGGCGATGTTCACTCCGAGCACATCACCGTCGCCGCTGATGCTCGTTCCTTTTCTAGACGCCGTCGTGCCACGCGATTCGTACATAAGCCTATCGCCTCGACGCACGATGCGACCGCTTCTTCCCGTGAGTTCGGCAACTTCTGTCGGCCCTCCGAGCCCATCAATCAGAGCATCGAGAAAGTTCGGCGGTAACCTCAACTTGATGACTTTATTGATCAACTCTTCCTTAGCGTCCACGAGCTCTTCGTCGACCTTGGCTGGGGCATTCGTGTGAAAACGACCAGTGTAGCCTTCGCTCTCTACCTCCGCGCCGCCTGCACGCCTCCAATCGCTCGACCAATCGGAAGGCGCCGACTTTTCCGCCGCCGCTCCGTCTGAAGCGCCGTGGATTTCAGTCGGAAAGTGCACGTTCAAGAAATTGACGAGCATTTCGCGCGTCGTACTCAGGAACCCGAACTCCGTGACGTCTTCACCAAAAGTCAAGTTGGCTGACGCATCTTGAGACTCACCTGTCGTTTGCAACCCGATGACGACGCATTGCTCTCGCGCGAGCGCCTCGTTCGCCTTGGCGATGACCGCCGGAACTTTCATGCTGATGCACAAGAGCTTGAAGAATCTTTGATGGACGCTCCAATACGCACTCCAAACGCCTTTTCCATCGGAACCAGTTCGACGCACAGCTTCGATACACGCATTACGGATGAGCGACATCAAGTCGCACGCGTCATCGTACATTTGACGCTGCTCTTTGCTGAGCGCGATCGTGTACTGCTCAAACTCTGCCTGCCTAAAAGATAAACCTCGACTAACATACTTCCCACTTGCCTTCATTTCCATGGCGAGCATTTCTAAAAATCCTACACCGCGCGACTTCATGCTCTCAATGAACGTATCCGCGGATTTAAATGGCGTCCCTTTGCCCCAGAAACCGAGTCTGGCCAAGTAGGTCATGTGCCCAACTTCAGAGATACCTGTGGCGCTCGCGTACACAACGCGCGCGCGAGGACAGCGTTCCTGAAACGCAATCACAGCCGCCGCAACTTTACTACCCGAATCAGAAGACGCGCTAAAGTTCTTTGCCTTGTGGCACTCGTCAAAAATCACGACGCCCTCGGCGTCTTCGCCGCCGAACCAATTTACGATTTGATCGAGACGACTCTTCTTCTGCGTCTTGCTCACTAACGTGCTGTAGGTGGTAAACAACACGCCCTCTTGATACTCTTTCGATAACCCGAACGCGCGAGTTTCGCGATCGAGCTCTGGGCACGAATTAATAACCTTAATAGTGCTTCCCAAATCGCTCAAGTCGCGCTCGGCGTCTCGGTGTAAATCGCCCGAGCTCGATATCCAAACCGCTTTCCGACGGCCTCGCACGAAATTATCGATAATAATTCCACTAATTTGTCGTCCCTTGCCCACCCCCGCACCGTCGCCAATCATGAAACCCGAACGCTTGCCATCCGGCGCGAATTCGCAGTGCTTTTGACACGCGAACATGACACCCTCCAGTTGGAGCTTGCTCAGTTTTCCAGTCTCCACGAAATCGTCGCCGATGGCGTCAAATAAAGGATACTTGGCCGGTGGTAAATCGATGCTCGCCAGCGACGCGGCTTCGGCGATATCTCCCGGGTGTACGCGTCCTCTCTGCGCCCGTCGATGAAATAATATATGCCCAGTCAGTCGTCGGTTTTGAATCATCTTGCAAAAGCATCCGTCTCGACGCGAACGTGCGCGCGCGCGCCGTACCTCGATGGAGTGACACGTGTATCCGCTGAAAACTTCACCCACGACCTCGCTCACGGACTCCTGCGCCCCTAACCCATCGTTCCCGCGTTCGCTCGACGGAAGGCCGTCGTGCGCGCGCGATGCCGACAGCTCGACGTCGTCGCCACCGTTCGTCGTCGTCGTCGTCGTCGCGCGCGCACCGCCGTCCTCGCTGGACATGACGACGACGAGTCGCACGTTCGCGATCGAACCGTCGCCGCGGTCACCGCGCTCGCGATCACAGCGCGCGCGCTTCTATGTCGGCAGTCTGGGGCGCTGGCGTCATCGGCGTCCATCGGTCCATCGGTCCGGTCCGCACACGACGCCGCCGTTCGGTGCGAAACCGTCGCGATAGACGACGACGACGACGAGGACGATCGTTCGTATGGGTTGGTTCACGTCTAGCGCGACGACGGTCGAGGGGTGTCAGCGAATCGCCAGCGCGTGCGCGCCCAAGGCATCCGCGTTGAAGCAGTGCGTCGCGATTAACGGCGAACGCGCGTGCGAGGGGTTGGCGAGCGATTACGAGCTGTGCCGAGCGACGCGAATGAAGGCATGCGAAGACATCGCAGAGGCGTTCGAGAAGTGCGGACGAAAGAACGTCCACTGGAATGGGCTTCCAGAGGACGCGCCCGATTGCGCGCGCGAGCTCAAGGCGATGCGCAAGTGTGTGCGGAAAAACTGGAGAACGGCGTGAGAACGACGGACGCGCGCGTGGGGAATTTATTTTTAATGTTAGATCTCATTAGTTACCGGTAGACGTGATCCATCGTTCCTTCGCCGCGAACGCCCTCGCGCGGACGCTCGACGCCGCGCAGACCGCACACCGCAACGCATGCGCGGGGCGATAGCGCGAGAGTCGCGTCGTCGTGCGAACATGTCCGACGCTCCCGCTTCGTCGACGGCGTGGTGGCGTCGTCGCGAGCTCCTCGCGACGCGCACGACGACGACGACGACGACGACGGCGACGACAACGGCAGAGGAGGAGCGGCTCGCGAATGATGCGAAAGCGCGAGTTCAAAGCGGCGTTCTGGCGACGTTCGCGACGTGGTTCGATCATCGAGGCGGAAAAATACACGAAAGGGTGCGCATGACGTACAGACCGAATTTCGGTTGGTCGCTCGAGGCGGACGGTGACATCGCCGACGGCGAGAGGCTCGTCTCTCTGCCGCCGAAACTCATGTTGCGGTGCGACTCCGACGACGTCAGCGAGCCGCTGAAGAACGTCGTCGATCGAGTGCCGAACGAATTTTGGAGCTCGAAAGTAGGCTTGGTGCTGCTTCGCGAGCGCGTGGCCGGCGCCCACTCGGCGTTTGCACCATATATCACGCTCCTTCCTGCGGTACACGAAGGCTCGCCCACGTTTTTCCCGCCGGACGCCGTTCGAGCGCTGGAATACGCTCCGATCGTACAGCAAATCAATAAGCGTGCGCGATTCCTCGGTACTTTCGCTGGAAACGCTCTAACGGTGGATGATGGCGAGAGTTACGTCGACGAAGCTCACCCTGGGCGACAGCGCGTGGAGATGACGATTGACGCGAACGCGCTCGGATGGGCCACTGCTTGCGCGAGCAGCAGGGCGTTCAAGGTTGGTGCGAACTCGGCTCCGGCGATGCTTCCGGTCATAGATATCTGCAACCACTCGTTCAATCCATCCGTCAGTGTGCGGGCTATCGAAGAAGGCGACAACGCCGGTGGCGTCGAGTTGATTGCTCGACGCGCGTTGACGTCTGGCGAGCCCATAGAGTTGAGCTACGGGAACTTGTCCAACGACGAGCTATTGCTCGATTACGGATTCATAGTCAAAGACAATCCGTTCGACTGCGTGAAACTCAGGTGGGACTTAAAGCTCATCGAGCTCGCTCGCGAAATCGGAGGCTTAGCCGCAGCACCGATCGGTGCGGCGACGAGCGAGTCGGCGAGCGAATCCGCGACGCATCTAGACACCGTCGCGAAGGTGGCGCCTTGGCAAGCGACGGCGCTTGAGAGAATTGGATTAGTCGGAGATGACCCGAACGTTGAGTTAAGCGTGTTCGGCGCGGGTCAAGTGATGGATAAAAAGGCGCTCGCGGGCCTACGCGTGTTATATTCGAAATCATCGGCGGAGGCTTCGCGCGCGGCGGACGCGCCGTTCGGCGAGATTGACGCAGACGTGGTTTCGAAGGATACGGAAATCAAAGCTCTGCGCACGTGCATGTCTCTTTTGGCTTTGGCGCTCGGCAACTTCTCGACGACGCTCGAGAAGGACGAAGAGTTACACGACGCCGCGACGTCTCCGCAAGTGAGGTTAGCCATCGCTTTTCGCATGGAGAAGAAAAAAGTGCTGGCGAAGAGTATGGCACGCTTAAACGAATCGATCGAGCGTCTGCAGAGAGACGAGTAGCGACATAGCGACTCATTAGAACAATTATCAAGATCTTGATGGATATACTGCGTAAACCTTGACATCTGGAAGTGAAATTTAATATTGCACCTTTCTCTAAACGTATCGGCAATTAGATGTCGCCGTAATCGATGACGACGCGGCTCTCAGTGACGGCGGCGTCCAAGTCCGTGTACCTAGCCATTCCCTTGATCATCTTCGCTCCGCCAGTTCCCATGGGAACCTGCACGAACTGACCGTCGGGTCCGGAGCCTGGGACTTGCATCATCATCACCCCTCCGAACCGCTTTTTGTGATCCTTTTTGTTCTCCTTGCGGTGTTCGTCGTACTTTAAGAATTCGACGACATTCTTGCGGTACTGTTCGTCAAAAAGCCGCTCTCGCATGTCTTCGACGTGATGCGCTTGCTTCGTCTTGATGTGCTTGATGACGAATTCTTCCGCGACAAAGAGCTTGGTGCTCAACGTGCAACCAAACCTTTGCTCGTCGTGTTTCACGACGCACGATTGAATCCACTCGTCGAGCTTGCTCTCGATCTCAGACGTGCCGAGCTTCTTCACCTGGGGATCGCCCTCCGCGATGCGTCGCTTCACGTTCGCGTCGACCGTCGCGAACAGACGAACGGCGTACGGATTTTGCGCAATCGAGGAGACCGGGGTGTCCTCCGGCTTTGGATCGCGCTTCGCGAACGCCGAGGGAAGCTTTTCGAGAAACGTCACCGGTTGCATTTCGGAAATACGTCTGTAGTAATCCACGCCGTGCACGCGAACCAAGTAGCACAATCGCTCGTCCAACTTCTCCGGCGTGCTAGCCTCGTTTCCGAGCGCCTCGAGCGCGGCGACGTCGTCCTCGGCGGCTTCGGCGTCCATCCCCGAGTCTTCGTCGCCGTCCAACAATGGATTGTTGTCGATGCCCTTTTCCGCGTCCAAGGCGGCGATGAGTCGACCGGTTTGCTTATAGTCGGTTCCGAGGCGAGTGGGGTGCCACGCTTCGATGGGCACCATCGAGCGCCTCTTTTCCTGCTGGTGTTCACCTTGGTGTTCGCCTTCGCCCATGTCGGCGTCTTTTCCTTCCGCGTCACCTTCGTCGTAAATCCGTAAGCTCCCGTCCGCTTTCGACGCGAAGAACTCGTGCGCACGGGCGCAAGCGAGCTCGTCGCGTCTCTTCAGCGTCTCCACGAGCACGCGCGGATCATTTCGCGCGCGTTCGCCTTCGTCGTGCCTGTGATCTCGAAAGTACCTCTCGTAAAACGCCTCTTGATTCTCCTTCTTGTACTCTTCGTATCGCCTCTCAGCCTCCGCGGGCGTGGTGTCGTCGCGCAAGTACTTGTAGCAGAAATCACGAAACGACAGCGCGCCGTCGTCGCGCCGTCCTCGCCCTCGTCCTCCCCCGCCTCGTCCCCCGCCTCGTCCGCCGCGGTGGCCGTCGTCGCCGTACGGGTGGTGTCGATCTCCGCCGCGATCGCCTCGTCCGCGTCCTCTTCTCCGGCTTCCTCCCCCCCCGTCGTCGTAATACTGCTCCTGGTCGACGTCCATCGCGACCGGCTCGACCTCGACCTCGGTTCGCGTCTACCGCGCGCGCGCCGTCGCGCTCGAGATCAGATTCGCGCCGACGCGGGTCCGTCTCGCTGTCGTCTCTGCGTCGCGGCTTCGACGGCGACGGGAGCGATCGACGCGCGGTTCTCGTCTCGATCGACGAGCGCGCGCGAGTGCCGAGCGCGCGCGCGTGACGTCGCGAACCGCGAACGTGTGCGAATGGCGTCGATTCTCGCGCCTGAAAAAACGCGCGCGATGCATCGGCCCGGCCCCGCCGGTATGCATCGGCCCGGCCCCGCCGGGCCGATGCATATATCGCGAAAATAAACACACGCGAAACCCGTGCTAGGGTTTCGCGCGCGTGTGTTTATTTTCGCGCGAACGCGCGCACGATTTCGTATTCGAGTGACGTTCAGACCTGCGTAGATTTCGACCGACCGCGTATGCGTCACGATCGAGACGTCGACTTTCTTCGCGATACGCGCGCGAATAGACACGGCGTCACACACGCCCACGACGATTGAACGCGCGCGGCGCGCGCGGGCGACGCGCCGACGTCGTGCCGCGCGTCGCGCCGCGGAACGAGTGCGTCGCGTCGCGCGAGGCGCGCGAGCACTCGACGCGCGCGCGCGTTCGAGCGCGGCGGCGTGGCCGCGCGCGGCGAGAGGTGGACCGACGCGCGCGCGAGCGCGCGAGCGCGCGACGTTCGTTCGGGCGGTGACGTTCGTTCGGGCGGTGCGCGCGCCGAGGCGTCGGGTTCTCGCGAGGTCGCACGTCACCCGCGCAGAGAACGCGTATGTCGACGCAACACGGCACGCGCGCGCGGGCGCTTGCGCGCGATCGTCGGCGCAAAGCGGTCGAAGGAGCAAACGCGCTCGACGTGAAAACGACCGGGACGCCGCGCGTCGCCGCGCGACTTCACACAGACGAACCGACCGATGTTGCCACGGCATCCGACGCGGAGAAGAACAGGGTTAGCTCTGCGAGCGCGGCGAAAGCGTCTTCAAGATCGAAACGTGCGAAGGGTGAACTCACAGAGTCGCCGACGTCGCCGAAACGCGAAGGCGAGTCGGCGGACGCCGAGGACGCGCGCGCGTTCGAAGACGAGGACAACGAAATGGACGAAGTCAGCTCGGGGGGCGATGAAGGACATATCGAGTCGATGCTCGCGACGGCAGGTAGCTCGCGAGGCGACGCGATGGATCCCGACGTCGATTTTTCCGCCGTGCTTCACGAAGTTCCGATTGAAATCAGAAGACGTCTCGCGCCCAACGAGTCTGGTTTCACGGAGTCGGTCACGCATTCAGAAGAGTCAACTTTTTGCAGAGGCTGTCGACGAACGCTGAGTGTGGTTCTTCATTTCGGTGTCAACAACAAGACGTGTCGCCAGTGCTTGATTCGACAACGGCTGAAGAGGAAGAGGTGCGCCACGAGGAACTCGGAGCAGTTCGGCAACGGAAGGACTACTGAGGCTCGAAAGGATAAAGCAATGAATCCGACCGGTCCATGAATAGCGATGGGTACGATCTACCCTATTAGTGAGATGCGCTCGGCGGCGTCGAGCGTTTCGGAGTTTAGTGATTTGCGTATTGAACGCTTCGGGTTTAGCCTCGTCGGCGAGCGCGAGAACGCGCGAGACGACAAATAGATCCGACCATACACCATCCAACGATTCAATTTGTATTATTACTTACTTTGCACGCATTCAGCACTTTGTGACGTTATCTTGTATTCATTACGAAACTTCTAAGCGAGCGAGAGCTCTTCGTCGTTCGCGCGCTTGCCCGAGACCAAATCGTTGTAGAAGTGGTGCGTCTCTTCGATGACGCCGAGCGTGTACGCTCTATCCATGCACTTGTCGTCCAAACCGAATTTGTTTTGTGGCTTACCGTCCGGAGTCTTGTAGTCACGGAACCACACGCGAATCTTTTCGAGTTCGCCCGGGAAGTGCTTTTCGACGTCGGCGACGTCGTTGATGTCGCTCGCCTTCGGGTCGTTGACGCTAATCGCGATCACCTTCCAGTCAAGCTCACCATCGTCAATCATGGCGTAAACGCCCACGGGTTTCACCGGCGTCACCGAACCCATGGCCAACGCGCTGGAACCGATCTCCACGACGTCAACCGGATCGTTGTCGCCCGAAACCTTCATCGTCGGGTGTTCGTGCTTGGGATCTTCCCACGTTTGCGGTAACATGCCGTAGTTCCAGTTGATGTTGTACGGATAATCGCGAAGCTTGCCCTTCTTCGTGTCTTGCTTAATCGGGGTCAACTTCTCATCCGTCGCCACTTCCATCTTCGCCTTCGTCTCCTTCGGGATCTCGCACAAAAAGTTGAACGTTCCGTCGGCGTTCTTGAGCGGAACGCCGTGCCACGCGCTCACGGTGTTCTGCGCCTCGTCCTTGATGAAGCATCGGAACTCCAGGCTCGGGAAATCCCCCACCTTTTCATTCGCGTACGCCGCGCTGATGACGCGCGTGCGCTGCACGCTTCGTCGCTGCTGATGCGCGCGCGCCGTCGACGCGCTCGGCGCCGGCGTCGATCGCACCGACGAACCCATCGCGCGCAAACGCGACGTCACCGCGCGCGACACCGCGCGCGCCATGAAAATCTGAGACGCCGAGGACATGTCGAGCGAGGCGCGCGGTCCGCGAGATTCGCGCGATCGACGGCGCTCGCGTGTCGCGCGCGCTCGAGTGCGCGACGCCGCGCGCGCGCTATCCGAAACGAACGCCACAAACACGGACCGTCACATCCACGGACAGTCCGCGTGTGACTGACGATCGGCGCGTCCGTCGCGCCGTCGGCGGCGACGGAGCGCGACGCATCCATGGCGAGCGGGGCGCAGCGACGGAAGCGGAAGCGAGAGAGCGAGAAACGCGAGGCGTGGGTGCGATTCGACGCCGCGGGCGGGGACCTGAGCGCGTACGAACGCTCGTTAGAGGAAGATGCGACGGCGAAAAAGGCGCGCGCGGCGGCGGCGAGACGGGCGGCGGACGTGGAGGCGCTGAACGACGCGACGGGGTCGAGGGAGGCGGACGAACGAGGGCAAGATCGCGAACGGGCGTCGTCGTCGCTGCTGCGGGACGCGGTCGGCGTGCGCGTGCGCGTTCGCAAGGACTCGGCGCACGCGCTGCGCGTGCTCTGCCGAGCGACGAGCGACGGCGACTGCTTCTTCGCGTGCGGGCAACCCCGATCGTGGGGGAGACGAGGGATCGAGGCCGTGGTGAACGCGCTCGGATTTGGGGTTCTGGAGTACGACGAAATCACGCTCAGTAAGGCGCCCGAGCTGGCGGCGTGCGTGATTCGCTTGGACGCCGACGACGAAAACGCCTCCGTCAAGCGGAAGAAGAAGCGCGCGGGCGGTGTGGGAAGCGCCGTGGAGACATTCTTGGCGCGAGCGGAGAAACTAGTCGAGCCCATTCAAGCACCTGACGTGAGCGGGGACGAGATCGATCGCGACGGTGGTGGGCTCAACGCCTGGGTCGCCGCACACCGCCGCAAGCGTCCCGGCTCGGCGCAAGCCGTGACGGCGAGCATCGACGCGTGGTTTGAGAAGAAGGAAGCCGAGGAAGCGGCGGCTGAGGAGGCTGCTAACGCGGTAAAGAGTGACGATGGATGGACAAAGGTAGAAGCGAAACGTGGACGCAGAAAGACGACGGAGGAGTCCACGGGAACAACCATCGGAAGCATACGCGCCGCCACCGCGGATAGAAGGCGAAAGGAGCCAAAGAAAATCGCCGGCGAACAGTTTTATCGCTTTCAGAGCAAGGAAAAGAAGCGCAATGAGATTATCGAGCTCCAAGCAAAGTTTGAGCAGGACAAGCAACGTATCGCTCGTCTCAAGGCCGCGCGTAAGTTTAGACCGATGTGATTCTAGAAATAGTAGATGTGCCATAACAGACGACGAAAAAACTCATTCTATCGAGCCGAGCGACTCAGTGTCCGTGTCCGTGTCCGTGTCCGTGGTCGTGCTTCTTTTCACCGTGTCCGTGTCCGTGGTCGTGCTTCTTTTCACCGTGCCCGTGTCCGTGGTCGTGCTTCTTTTCACCGTGCCCGTGCCCGTGGTCGTGGGCTTCGCACTTTTCGTCGGAGCACTTTTCACCGTCGGCGTGCGAGTGCCCGTGATCGTGCTTCTTCTCGCCGTGCCCGTGCCCGTGCCCGTGATCGTGCTTCTTCTCGCCGTGCCCGTGTCCGTGGCACTCCTCACCGCCGTGGTCGTGCTCGCACTTTTCGCCCTCCGCGTGCGAGTGCCCGTGTCCGTGCGAGTGGTGCGTGCCGTCGCAGGGTACTCCATCGTGCGAGTGCCCGTGCGTGTGTTCCTCTTCGTCATCCACTTTAGGTTTTTCCTTTAGCACCACCTCGCCATCGTTTGACATCGCTTCCGTCGCCTTCGTCGTCAAAGAGTACGTCGTCTTTTCCCCGCCGCTCGCCGTCACGGTCACCTCGATCGTCGCGTTCGCCGGTCGAGTCGCCATGTTCCCGATCACGCCGTCGATCGCGATCGTGCACCCGGGTGCGAACGACGTCGCCATCACGTTCACGTGCGTCGCTCGAGGCGCGATCAAGACGTCATACGCCGTCGTAGACGCCGCAAACTTGGGCGACAACGTCGCGTCGAGTTTGACGAATCCTTTCGACGACGCGTCGTCGAGCGATTGCGCGGCGTCGTCCAAGGGGCGTCGCGCGTCGACTTTGAGAAAAGCTAGAGTAGGAGCGGCAGACATTTTCGCGCGTGCGTTCGCGCGCGACGGGGAAAAACGCGCGCGGAAGTGCGGGCGCGGAAGCGCGTCGGGTTGCTCGAGTCGCCGGTGTTATGACGACACTCGTGTATGCCGGTGTTAAGTTTATGTGTCTGCGTTTTTCATCAATCGCTTCGGGCGCATCCAAACCCGCGCCGACGAGCGCCGTTAATCTAAAGGAAATCCATGAACGCGTCGTCTTCTTCCGCCGCTTGTTCCTCGCCAAAGTTGAGCGCGGTGAACATGAAGTCCGCCTTACCCCCCGGGACGACGAGGCCCTTGAACGTCTGCTTCTTTCGCAAGAGCTTGTTCAACGCGAAGTGCTGCTCGTCGCCCAACTTTTGGTCGCAAATGTAAAACACGGCGGAGATCTTATCGTTCTCGACGTCATCGACGCAGAAGATGAACTCTTCCTCCCACGTCGGGTCCAAGCCCGCGAGCTCTTCGCTCGTGTACTCGTGGTCCTTGTACTTCAACACGACTTTGCAGCGCGGCTTTTCGATGCCGTAGAACTTCAAATCGAGCTTCTTGACGTTGCAGCAGTTGACTTCGATCTTCAATTCATTCGCTCCCGTGCCGAGCTTCTTGAGTTCTGCGCCGCAAACGAAAACAACCGCGTCAGTCGCGTCGATCGCCCATCGTCATCGCGAACGCGGATCGATCTATCCACCCATCCGTCGTCGTCGTCGTCGTCGTCGTCCGTCGGGCTTCCGTCGCCGCCGATCGCGTCGTCCATCGCGATCGGTGTGCGCTGTCGCCCATCGCGCGCGCTCGCGCATCGCGCGCGCGTCGTCGCTCGCGTCGTCGTCCTTTTTCACGTCGCACGCACCCGCCATCTTTTCGTCGTTCGCGCGCGGTGTGACGGCGGCGGCGCCGCGACGACGCGCGGTTTCGTCCGGGCGGGCGGGCGGGAATAAACGCCTCGACATCGCGCGTCTTCTAGCGATGCGCGCGGTCGGAATACGGGATCGGGACCACGATCGATTTCACCGATCGCGACTCGAGCGCCGCGGCGACCGACCGACCGCGCGCGCGCGCCCCGCGTCCCCCGCGTCGTCGTCGCGCGGTCCGTCTTTCCGCGCCGCACGAGAGTCCGATACGATGGTACGTCGCGCGGTGATGCGATCGCGCGAGGGCGGTGAACGACGCGCGATGGTCGTCGCGCTCGATCGCGCGGCGCTCGATCGCGCGTCGCGCGTCGCGCGCGCGCGCGCGTCGACGATGATGGCGCGCGCCGTGACCCTAGTTTGCGCGTCGACGCGCGCGCATCGCCGCGCGTGACGGACGCGCGAGATGCGCGCGGACGCCGACGCGCGCGCGGAACGCGAGGAATGTTTACGCACGCTCGATCACGCACTGACATCGCACGTGACGTCGCACGCGCCCAGGTTCTCGCTCAAGACATCGATCTTTTGAACCCGCCCGCCGCGCTCGAGGCTGGCAAGCACAAGCTCAAGCGATTGGTGCAGTCGCCGAACTCGTTCTTCATGGATGTCAAGTGCCAAGGCTGCTTCAAGTGCGTACACGGAAACGAACGCGCGATGCGACTCGATGCGACCGACGCGCGAGGCTTTCGATGGCGGTGTCTGAACTCGCGACTGACCGACGCGCTCGCTCGCTCTTCGTCTCGCGCAGCATCACGACGATCTTCAGCCACTCTCAATCCGTCGTCCTCTGCGGTTCGTGCTCTGCGGTGCTCTGCCAGCCGACCGGTGGTAAGGCGCGACTCACGGAAGGCTGCGAATGGCGCCGTAAGGGCGATTAATCGCGTTCGCCGCTTCCTGTAGTCTAGTATCAGAGGTTGTGAGAGGTTCTTGGCGACGCGGCGTTAGGGCGCGTGGTCGAAAAGAAGAATTTGTAGGTGTGTGAGTTTGTAACGACGAACGTTCGCATTATCTTAAACACGCGGTCTATTTTTCTACGTACGAATACACGAATACACGCAAACGCGTTTCACGCGTCCACGGGGCGGGAAATAATTCTCTGCTCACTACGCGGCGTCGGACGCTCGCCGCGCGGAGACGTCGATGCTCTGCTTCTTCGCCTGCTCTCGCTTCTTCTCTCTGAGCTTGTTCAAATTGTACATGAAGACGGACAGAAACGCGATGACGTAGCCGACGTAATTCAGAAACGTCACCGGGTTACCGAAGAAGTGCTGCGAGGCGAAGATTAACATCCAATCCTTGATGACGCCCGCGATGTTCATAGTCAACGCGCTCGTCTTGCCGATGAGTAAAAACACCGCGAGGTTCAGCGCGAACGCGCACGTGGCGTTCAAAGTCAACATCTTCCAATCGAAAACCAACGTCGCGTCCGCCATCATCGCCGGGTACTCGACGAACATTAACGGAAACGCCAAGAAGAACGCGCACGCCGGGGAGACGTAGTACAAGGACTGCAGCGGATTCATCGCCATGCCTTGACGCGTGATTAATATTTGTACCAACATCAACCGCACGGCCTCGAACAACAGCGCGCTGAGCTGCTGCGTTACGCCTAGCGTGTCGAAGTTCAACTCCCCGTACGCCGCGATGCCGACGCCGATCGCGATGACGAACATGTTCATCGACGTCGTCGCGGTTAATTTTTCCATTCTAAAAAACACCCCCACCATGTACACCAACCCCGGCATCAGCGCCTTGGTCATCTGAATGAACGACACGCTCAAGTGCAAATACGCCGAATTACTCAACCACAGCGACGCGGCGTAAAAGAACCCGATCGGCATCACCTTGCGCGTGTACTCTTTTCGCGTCATCTTCAACCTCTTCGTCACCTTGAACACCCTGACGAGGACGGTGACGAGACTGGTGCAAAAAACCATGTGCCACATCGTCAGCGCCACGGGATACCGGAATCCGCTGTACGCCAAGATCCACTTGTTAAACATGATGACGCACATCGAGATCGTCATCCACACCGCGACAAAAAAATACGCCCTGAGACACGACCGCGCGATGGTTTGCTCGCTCGCGTTCGCCCTCGCGTCGTCGTTCGTCCTCGCGCGCGTCCCGCCGTGCGTCGCGCTCGGTTCCGCGAGCACCGATTTTGATTTCGTCGACGCCATGACGCGCGCCTCTTCGACGCGCGCCTCTTCGCCTCGCCCTCGCCCGCTTCGGCGCCAATCTCAATCTCGCGCGCGTCCGAGCGTTCGATCGCCGCGCGCGCGACCGCGCGCTCGCGTCGCGCGTTCGGTGCGACGCGCCCGTCGACGGTTCGTTCCTTCGCTCGCGCGTCGACGGTTCGTTCCTTCGCCCGCGCGCCGTCGTGTCGCGCTCGTCCGTCGCCGCAATCGACGCATCGAATCGACGCATCAATCCATCGCGCGAATGCCTC
>Ga0228638_1000574_pt1 | contig 16372 bp, 18 predicted proteins | sample 48DmetaG_FD_182704 | JGI IMG/M metagenome (GOLD analysis project Ga0228638, IMG submission 182704) | Seawater microbial communities from Monterey Bay, California, United States - 48D | ecosystem: Environmental > Aquatic > Marine > Coastal | place: USA: California | collected 2016-10-31 | reverse complement strand
GGGGCTTAAGGATTTGGGGGGATGATTCGTCATGTACAAATTGGTCTTAAATCCAGTTGGTTCATATCCACCTGCGATGGTTGGGTACGACGAAGAGGCACAGGAACCGACCATCGTAACGATCGAACCGAGAGGGGGTCCCGTCTTACATCCTGTCACTGCTGGGATTTTGCGTGGCCTGATGTTCGTACAGGTGGTTTTTGTCGTGGGTGTGTCGGAACCACCGCCTGAAATTTTGTTAGGAACAATAGCGAGTTCGGTCACTCTGGTGGCCGTTGAGGTGGGTCCACGACTTGGGTGTGACCCCACACTGATCGCTCGGGGATTTATCATATTTTGTCTATGTGTTATGCCATATGCATTTCAAGTCATGAGTATATATTTACTCGTATATATACCCTTATATATATTATTATATGTAAGTTATTTGGTCTTGTAAGGACGTATATTATATTGTAAAACACTAACTTACTTTTACTGAGTAAAATCAATTCAAGGAGGGTGCCTTATCACCGGCCGCAATTACGACGTCACACCTCGACGCGACGCTGAACCACCCCCGTCCCGTATGGCGGCGGTTGGCACCCACACCAGCCCGCGAACGAAGCGGGATGGTGGCGGTGAACTACTACGGAGCGACGACACGGCGTTGGATCCCGCCGTCACCAAAAAGGCGAACGCGGTCACTCCCGGATCTCTCGCGCGAAAGGTCAACCCTACCTTAGATCTCGGGATCTCAAGCCTCGGGCTTCTCGGAAGCAATTCCGTGAGTTGGACCCTCGCGCAGTATGACGGTTCTTGGCCAATCATGGGGGATGACTACTGGAGCAGGCTTCAGGAGAAGATGCCGCAAAAAGACTGGAACGCTTGGATGAAGGAACGCTTCCCGAAATTGCAAGGCGATGAGGGGCTCCGAGCCAAAGAGTCTGGTAACGCACCCCTCCCGGATTTCGAAGATGATTCTGATATGCTCACGGCCGAGATGCTCTTCGACTCATACAAACGACCGAAGCCCGCCCCGGCCAAGGTCCTTTGGAAGGTTCCTTGGACGGAAGACGAACACAAATTGTTCCTTCTCGGGCTGAACAAGTTCGGAAAAGGTGAGTGGAAAAGCATCAGCGAAGACTTTGTCACTTCTCGCACGCCTACCCAAGTCGCCTCTCACGCCCAAAAGTACTTTAAACGTTTGAAGAGAATGGAGATGCGTACAAGAGTTAAAGAACAACTTGATATGAAAGGCGACACCGCCGATGAAAAATTTGAACGAGCTGATTCGGGAGCGATGGCCGAGAAAGATGATGTTTCGGGAGCTTCGGCCGAGAAAGACGACGACGCCAGGGAAATGTGTAGTCAGAGACGCCTCGACATTTATGCAGGACGAGATGTCGACGAGGTTGTTGACTTTTATCTCGTATGTCGAAACTTACTGGGATTGGGTGCGATTATCGCGCGAAAAGATTTTGAAAAGAAAAATCCGAACGCTGAATACAACCCACCGGAATATTATGAAATTCCGGAAGACACGCTTTTGACCAACATCAGTATTGGATGTGGGAGCAATCTGCGCAAGGGACTCTACATCTTTACTCCAACGTCGCCGCACATCGCGGAATGGGTTCGCTCTATCTTGACGAGAGATCTTGAATTGCTTGCATCGCGTTACGGAGCTCCACTGGTTCGAGACAAGGACGAACCAGTGTGGCGTTTCGTCCGCGCCGCCATGAGTAAGTTTCTTAATAGTTTGCGAGAAGACATGACGAAACCAGAAAGAGAAAAACTGGAAGAACACGAGCGCGTGGGAAAGGCGAAATGGGAGCCAAAAGAAGGTGAAATATGCATGGCCGAAACAGGTGCGTTTTTGTCTATGTGTTATGCCATATGCAGTGAGGATATTGCTGTTAAGACTATCAAGGAAAAAGTCAAATGTATACCGGTGCGCTTTGCCGAAGACTGTCTATTCAGCCAAACCGAAGAAGCACCCGTGGACTTTTTCTGGGGTGGTGATTGGTATGAGGGCAAGATCATGCGGAGCAGTCTTCGAAAATTTAGTGAGTCAGAGTACCGTCAATCTCGGGACGAACTATTATCAATGTTCCCGAAACATACGCTCGTCAACATCAGACACAAAAAAGGTATAAAGAGTACACCACACCACCTAATAATGAGTGGACTGCTTGAAAATTTTGGTATGATGCGGATGAACTACGAACGCTCAATCGAAGCGGATGTTCGCGCGAGTAAACGCAAAGACAAACGCGGTATTCGCTGCGCATCGCAGGCACTGTCACAAGACATTGAAAATGGAACGAAACCGTGGCTTGTGATCGAGCATGAAAATATTGAGAAAGGAATCAAGAAACTCGGCGATGACGCCTCTTTTGAAATCCTGAGCAAAGATTTCGTCCCCACGCGCACAGCGGTGGAAATATCTGACTATTGCCGGGAACACTTACCATCCGCGTACGACGATATAGTTGGGAAGCGCAAGCGAAAAGCACGAAGGGTATCATTTAGCGATGATATCGAAACTACTACAGACAAACCTATACGCCGCAGGCGTTCTTCCTTCTCGGAGGACTAATATATCTATTTATTTGTTGTAATAACTACCTGTACAGCTCGCCGCACATCCTCATTTCTCGCCGCAACAATGCCGGACACAACAACTCAGAAAAGGAAAAAGGTACCCGATACTATGGAAAAAAACACTAAAAACAAAAACGTCCATCCCATGAATCGGCCGCGAGGACCGAGTAAAAAGAAATTTCGCGCGACATCGTCAAAACATTTGAAAGAGCATAAAGAAATCAGTGCACCATGTAATAAGTAATATGACAAAGAAGATCCCGAAATCGAAATCCACGTTTAGCGAAGTCTTGCGCGCACACTTTAAGTGCCCCACGCTTCGCAAAACGCGCGTCGGGCTGTATCAACACTCCCAATCACAGGCGCGAGTGAATGATAAGGTTCAGATGCACGTCGGTATTTTGCGAGAGCAAAACATAGCCACGATGCTTGCGAACGACGACCGGTTCAAGGTGATGCGGAAACGGGATACGAAGGTTTATGACTGTCGCCTGCGTTTGAGTGGTCCACACGTCCTGCAATCAAACACCGCCACGAGTCTCGAAATCAAACACGCGGCTATCACTGGCAATGCGTGGTCATCGCGCATCAAACTATTTTGGTCGAGCAATCCGGCCGTATGTCGTCGGAAACAGGCAGAGATGATTGAACAAGCCGAAAACGGACAACTCCCGGCGCACTTGGTCACGTTGTTCAAAAAGGATAACACGGTCGAGCATAGATTCTTCCCGGCTAAGGCAATCAACAGCGCGGCCCAGGCGCTTGGCCCGGACATGTTTCATGCGATGAACCCTGCGGCTAATGGCACAGGGTGCACGGCCACGACCGAGTTCTGGGATATGGCGAGCGAACACAGCGAAGCTTGGATTGAAAAATACGGGTGTGATATCACCGTCGATGCCTGTCGCGAGACATGGAACATGGTTTCCGCGCACGACCATAACCAAGCGCTCATTGAGGCGCACAAATTCATCGTCGCTACAAGGCCGAAGCCTCTCACTCGCCAGCAGATCAAGTTCATCCAGAGTCCCGAGGGTAAACGCACGCTCGAACGACGCATTTCGGTGCGCTATGACACCATATCACGAAAGCCCATGAAGAAATCGGCTTAAAGAATCGCCGCGCGAAATCGTAAAACGATGTTTACGATCACATCACTCTTTGCGGGAATGGGTGGTATCGATGTCGGCTTCGCCGAGGACTGCGTCGTGCACCGAGAATCGGTCGACGACGAATTCATAGATCACTCTAAAAACGCCAATGTAAAAGATTTCGTTGTACTCAAGCGTTTGCCATTCGTTGTAGAGATGCAAAACGATATCGTACCACACGCTCGCTCGCTCGCTGAAATGAACGGGTGGGCGCACGGCTATGTCGTCGAAGATGTTAAGAAACTGATCGAAGACGATTATGCGTTTCCCCACTCTGATGTCATCGTCGGTGGATTCCCGTGTCAGGGGTTTAGTACGGCTGGACTGCGTCAGGGATCAACACTCTATGAATCGTTTGTTGAAATCGTAAGGCGCACAACCCCAAAGATATTCGTAGCCGAAAACGTGAAGGGAATTCTATCTATGAATGGCGTTTTGGACAGAATCAAAGCTGATTTCGCAGCGGTGGGCTACACTGTCGCGCACCAACTGATCAAATGCGAGGAGTTCGGGATACCACAGAACAGGCATCGTGTCATCATCATTGGACTACGCGCAGATCTCGCGCCCGACAATCTCGAAGATGATTGGAACATCATCAAGAAGAATGTGCGAACGTGCCCGGTGGGAAAATACCTGGCGCATTTGGACGAGCCCGCCGACTCAGCAGACCCCGCACAGCAAATGTATTGCAAAAACGCGCCTTACAACCACTGGACATCGCGCGAAATCAATCTTACTCTACCGGCACCGACCATCCGTGCCAACCACAATGGCTCGATCGAGTTTCGGCGTTTGAATGGTGGTGTGAACAATGAGCCTCATCTCAGTGAGCGTCGTCTATCGGTGCGCGAGGCATCGCTCATACAAACGTTCCCTCCAAATTGTAAAATTACAAACCCATGGAGGCCGAGCTACATCGCCATCGGGAACGCCGTTCCTCCTCTTTTAGGCTATATTATCGCTGATAAAGTCGCTGACATTCTCACAAAACAAATCTGAGCTAATAACAATGTCGTCACTCTTTACGAGCCTGACCGCACCGAACATCCGATCTAACGCCGCGCAAGAGAAAAAGATCGAGCGGGTCCACACGACGTACGGTGACTTTGTGAAGCGTGCAAAGAAGCATGAATTAACCGATGTCATCATAAACCCGTACAAATCTGTGGCTGTCTTCAAAACAAATAAGGATACGTACGGTGATGCCCAAATTTACGATAACTCCGATTTGTGGCGCGTGCTCAGCGAAAGTCAGGCGGATGTCACGGTTGATATCTCACATGCCACGAACCCATTCGAAGTCGTATCAATGTCCGTTCTCCTGTTTTTCATGTACTTGATAATTCGAGGCATGATCGCTGGAAACGCCGCGGGTGGTGGCGGCAACCCACTCGCGCAGTTCACCCAACAGTTTACGATTGAAGCCGACGTAACCACGAAATTCAGCGACGTCGAGGGTATCGACGGCGCGAAACATGAGCTCGAGGAGATTGTTCAATTTTTGAAGGATCCCATGCGTTTCAATCTGAACGGCGCTCGCGTACCGAAAGGCGCTATTTTGAGCGGTGTCCCTGGTTGTGGGAAGACTCTTTTGGCGCGGGCGATTGCAGGTGAGAGCGACGTACCTTTTATCTCCGTATCCGGTTCAGCTTTCGTGGAAATGTTTGTCGGGGTGGGCGCGTCGAGAGTGCGAAGCTTGTTCGAACTGGCGAGGCAGCACGAACCGTGCATCATCTTCATCGATGAAATTGACGCCATCGGTAAAAAGAGAGGTTTTGGTGCGTTCGGTGGCAACGATGAGCGCGAAGGCACGTTGACCCAACTATTGACTGAAATGGACGGGTTTAACGACTCCAGTGGCATCATCGTGCTGGCGGCGACAAATCGAGTCGACACACTCGACGACGCCCTCATGAGACCTGGGCGGTTCGACCGGAAGCTTGAAATTTCTCTCCCGCACAGGGAAGGACGAGCTCGTATTTTGGGTGTGCACGCGCGCGGGAAAACCTTGGACGGTGACGTCAAACTCGACGAGATTGCGGGTATGACGACCGGATTCAGTGGCGCTGACCTCGCAAATCTTTTGAACGAAGCCGCGATTCGAGCCGTGCAAACGAACGACGGTATCATCACGCGAGCCATCGTTGAAGAATCGTACCAACGAGTAACGATTGGGTCCAAGAGCGAGACGGCCATGAACGGGGAAATGCGCGACATCGTGGCGTTCCACGAAGCGGGCCACGCAATCATTGGCGCCGTACAACTGGAGTACGACCACCTTCGCAAAGTCTCCATCATTCCCCGTGGCGACGCAGGTGGCGTCACATTCTTTGAGCCTCGCGAAGAGATGGCACTGCACAGCAAATCATACTACATGAGCGCCCTCCGAGTCGCGCTCGGAGGGAGGGCGGCCGAAGAGGTGGTTTTTGGGTCGTCAAACATCACGACCGGCGCGAGCGCCGACTTGCGGTCCGTATACGCGATCGCACGGGCGATGCTCGCTCAATACAATTTTGGAACCACCCACTTTGACGCTGAGAATATGAGCGACGTGACCCGCGCTGAGCTCGACGCCCAGATTAACGAGTTAGTTGAAACCACGTACCAGGATGTCGTGCAGACGCTTCGTATGTATCGAGCACCGCTCGAAATGTTAAAAACCAAGCTCGTCGATAATGAAATCGTCGATGGGAGTTACGTGTACGAGTTGGTACAGGAATACTCACGATGCGGCATCGATACGGCGTGAGCGTTCCACGAACCACGCGTCGAAATCAAAGTCGGGTGGGAGTGATGCTTGCTTTCGCATGTTGTCGTTTTTATGTAGGTATTGCAGGTTTGTGTAATGAAAACACGCGCGTTGATGATCTTCGCGCGAAAGGTCGAAAATCGCACAGGGGACGATGTGATCGACGTGTAAGTCCGAACGATCGACGGTACGTAACTCGTCGGACATATTCGATTCGAGGTAGGTTCGCAACTGGTCGCCAGTACACCCGACCAGTTTCATGGTCGCCGCCGATTTTACACCGACGCCCTTGAGTGCATTCCATACACGGGTTCTACATCGTTGTGCGAGTCTAAATGCTTCATCGGTTTTGCATCTTTCGGTTATGTATTTCACTTTGTACGCGTTCATCCGTTCTTTGTTGGCTATGTAGTACGCTTTCGTTTGTGCGCTCAACCGTTCCTTGTTTGCTTCGTAGTATGCTTTCGACTGTGCGCTCTTCCGTTCCTTGTTGGATTTATGATAAGCTCTCCTACATGCCTTGCACGCAGTGTCTAGTCCGTCCTTTTTGTTTTTGTCTTTATTATGTGCACCGTACACACCACATTTTGTACACGTCTTAAAGCCGGGCTCGGCCATTTAATTTTAATTATGTTATTTCTTTAAACCCCAATTAATTTAATTTTAATTTCCTCACAACGCGACGCAACGAATGATAGTGGTGCACAAGGACCCCGTGCAGTCAAATAGACTACTGGGAGACACACTATACGAACGCTACACGAAAGGGGGCGCTGACGGCTTGGAACGGGTCAGTGAGGTAATTGCAATTATTTCCTCGGGCGAAATTGCGCACGTAACGTTGGACAGCGTCTATTTGGTCTTCCTTGAGCGCTTACAAGAGTCTTCGAAGACGCAAAAAAATTCCGTGAGCTTACAGCTTCAAAGAGACCTCCAGGTGTACTACGAGAACCTGTTCAACGCGTGTGAATCGGACTTTGGTGCCTATATATAAATTTAATTAAATTGCCTCAGACGTCATTCCGCGACGCAAAATGATCGAGGTTCGCCTCGATGTCGTCTCAGATTACGTGTATGTACATGTAGTATACACACAGACGTGGACATACGACGAGGCATTGAAAGCGCCAAAGATTCGAACGTCATTGGACGAACCGATCGTTGAGCGAATTATTTCCACAGCAAAAACTGGTCGGAGTACGTGTACTGAGTGTGGAGCGAAAATCGAGAAGGGCGAGCACCGCGTGGGTGTGCCCTGTATTTGGGAGCTGGAACTCGAAGCAAATGGCAAACCGAAGCGCAAAGGACCGGCGACGGGTGCCATTCTGAAATATATGCACTTGGCATGCGCGCAATTAAATAACGATTACGAATTTACGCGCGATGAACGCGTGGATGAAATTTTTACGCCCCCTGTCGTGGAGCGAACGGTCACCACAAACAAAAAGAAGAAACGCCGATTTTCTGAGATGCTTTCTGTTTGTGACGGGAACGATAGCGATGGTTTTATGTACGCATAGGTGTAATAATTATTAAATTATTTTTCTTCTTCTTTTTTCGGCGTGGCGAGCGACATGGCGGTTCGTCCGATTGCATAGGTCTGGCAGGACGAAATAATGCACAAAACGAGTGTCGCGGCCATAAACAGCGGAGTATAAGCCCGTCCACGAGCGAAGTTGAACATCATGAACACACACAGGCAGCAGCAAATTTGGATACCGAGGCTCTCGGCACTCATATTATAATGTACTATATACGGCGGTTTTTTTCTGGGACGCCACTCCGCGACGCAAGCAATGTCCGCTGACGACGACCAACACCCAGGGGTGCCTCCTCCCGAGGCGGTGAACGCGACGGCCGAATGGTTATCGAAGATGTATACTATGACGCCTCGTCCAACGGATTCGGGATTCCGAGACACGTGGAACGCGTTTACGGAAAGGGTTGCAATTACGACGCGTCGTCTCCGGGGGGAAAGCGAATTGCAGAATCACAAGAAGCGCAAGGAGCACAGCGCTGCGGAGGTGAAACGGGGTACCGAAACACAAACGCATGGTGGAGAACCTCCTCTTCCACCGGCCTGCCCTCCTGGCACACATTGGATGCTCGTTCGCCCCGCTGCGCGCAAGAACCCCCCGGCTCCTCTGCCCTCGTCGGCGCCCCCAAACAAAAGGAAACGCGGTCGACCCCGAAAGAACGACGTCCCACTGCAAAAACCTATTGCAAAGATGCGAGTTTCTTGTTCGCCATCATCGTCTGGACTCTTAGATCTCGATCTCGCAGACGCGTCCGAAGCGTTGGAAGACAAAGAAGAAGAAGATTCGCGCGAAAAAGGGGTGGAAGAGAAATTTGTCGACTATGAAATCAACCACCTTGTGTGGGTGAGGATGGGCAAGAAAAAAAACTATATACCGGGGCAGATTACCGACATCTCACACCCACTCGGAGGTCGTCGCACGACTTACGATGTTGAATTTTTTGAAAAGGATTGTCGTGGCCAGTTCACTCGTGCAAAAAACTTGGCCATCTCACGACTGGAACCAGTCAACACAGACTCAAACAAGCGGCACTTTAAGGGTAAAACAGGCGTTAAATGGGAAAACACCATAAAGGAGCTCAAAAAAGTCTATAAAGCATCACATGTAGATAGTCGTTAGCATATAATATGACATCCCATCTACTCAGACGCCATTCCGCGACGCACGCAATGTCTGCTGACGACGACCAATACCCAAGGGTGCCTCCTCCCGAGGTGGTGAACGCGGCGGCCGAATGGTTATCGAAGATGTATACTATGACGCCAGATTCGGAGCTCCTAGATCCATGGGACGCACTTGCTAGAGCAATTGCCCAAACGACGCGTCGCCTTTGGAAAAGCAAAATGCAGAAGCACAAGGATCGCGATGAGCACGGCGCTGCGCAGGTGAAACGGGGTACCGAAGAACGTCCTATTCCACCGGCCCCTCATGGCACACACTGGATGCTTGTTCGTACCGCTGCGCGCAAGAACCCGCCGCCTTCGAACAACAAGAGGAAACGCAGTCGACCCCAAAAGAACGACGTTCCACTGCAAAAACCCGCCGTCGCAAAGATGCGAGTTTCTTCTTCCTCCTCCTCCTCGGGTCTTTTAGATCTCGCGGACGCATCCGAATCGTTGGAAGAAGATTCGCGCGAAAAAGGCGTGGAAGAGGAAGAAGAAAAATTCGTCGATTTCGAAATCGACCACCTTGTTTGGGCGCGCACGAATAAAACAAACTGGATGCCCGCTCAGATCACTGTAATCTCACATTCGCTCGGGGGGCGGCGCACGACCTACGACGTCGAGTTTTTTCTCAAGGATAAAAATGGTTACACTCGCGCGGAAAATTTACCAATTACGAATTTGGAGGCCGTCACTGAATACACATTCAATCGACGCTCGCCACGCAAACCCAAAACTGACGTCAAATGGGTCAACGCTATAATGGAGCTCAGAGAAGCCTATAATGCGTCGTGTGCGGAAGGTCAACGTTTAAAGTAGTGTGTAGTGTATAATAAGAGTCCATCCTATGCCCCAGACGCCATTCCACGCCGCAACTTTTGTTGTGTCCGACCGACCGCGATGGCACGAACTAAACAAATAAATGCGACCATGAGAGGCCAGATAGCCTTAAAGACGCCCAGACTATTATCAAAGCGCCCAGCGGCGTTCAAGACAAACCCTACGGATTCACCAATCAAGAAGCGTCGATACCGACCTGGCACAGTCGCTCTGCGCGAGATTAGAAAGTATCAACGAACGACCGAAAATTTGATTCTACGATTGCCTTTCAAAAAGCTCGTAAAAGAAATTCTCCAAGACTATAGAGACGATTTTCTAGTCTCGAAAGAGGCCGTCAGTTGTCTTCAAGAAAGCGCGGAGATGTTTTTGGTTAATCTACTGGAAGACACCCAACTTGCTGCTATCCATGCCAAAAGAATCACGATCAAGCCGATCGACATGCGGTTTGCGCGAAGACTCCGAGGAGACACTCTTCGTTGTTAAGAAAAATGTAAAAGCTTTTATATAATAATCATACACTTAATAATGGATACAGCAGCACAGCTACCTGTCGTCAATCGAGGCCGCCTCAAAAGGCTTGCCCCCGAACCACCCGCGCTCGAATGGAATCTCAACAATGTCTGCGTCGCCGTGATAGTACTGTGTTGCTTCTTTCTATGGAAGCGGGCGATCGACGTCACTCATAGGCGTGACAGACTCGATACTTTATTGCTTTGACGGGTGTTATGTATGAGTCTCGAGTTAAGAACCTTTGTAGTTTGGACTCTGGTATGGAGGTCTTCTCCTCGTATGTCGCGCGAATGAGGCGCATCAACTTATCGCACATCTTCACCTCGTCTCTCAATTCGGTATACTTGCCCCAATTTAAGCCGGAGGATAACTGGTGAATCAAAATCGTCGCATTCTTCGAAATACGTCGATCGGAGCCACCGAGGAGGAAGAAAGTTGCCGCGCTCGCGCACGTTCCCTGTGCGATTGTCGTCACTTTGACCCTTGACTTTTCGAGAATATTCATGAGCTGAAACCCGCAGTGTAAATCACCCCCGTCGGAGTTGATATAAATTCGTATTTCTGGTGTGTAGCCAGTCAGTTCCGCGCTCCATTTGAGCAAATTGCTCTCGAGTCGCTTAAACTTTTCAACAAACTCCAGGTTGTTTTCGGGTCGTATGTCTCCCGTATAAAACATCTCGTTCCCAATCACTTTACACACCTCCGTATCGTCGTCGTCATCGCTGTCGGCTTGGGCCTTATTCTCCCAGTGCAGCATGTTGCTTCAGAGCTCGCTTTACCAAACATGTGTCCTTGGCTCTAAGCCTGTTGTTTCGACCCGCCAAGTGATTCATCACATCAAAATTCTGGGCCGATATTTTGTACTCATAAAGCCTATCATACATTTTGTGTGCCGCATACAAATGTAGCAGGTTCAAACTATCCACATCGACGCGCAAGGGTTGAGCTTTCCGCGCAATCTCATCCACACGCGCCATGCGCATACGTGCGTTCCCATCTTTGGTCCAAAACGAGCCGGCTCGCAACTTTTCTCTATTCAACGGCTCACCCAACGCCGCCATTGGTGCTCTCATCGCGGCGTGTGCGAAGAAGGGCATGAGTTGCCAGTGTCCGTGCTGATACATAGCCGTATCGTAGATGTCAGCATCTGAGAATGCAATCGCCGCGCGACACACGTCTACACCTTTACTACTCGCGTAATTTTCCTGCATGATTGAATACATGTGGCCATGTTCCGTGATATTATCGATGTTACTCGGAAGGCTTTTCGTGCACAGAATATCATGGACGAACTCTTTCGGGGTTTGGAAAACATCTTTATCATCGCTCGCATCCCGCGCGTAACTCAAAAAATTGCGCACGTTCCCACCAGACCTCTCGGCGGCGGATGCGTTCGGCATGATTGACATGAGCGAATCCACGGAGTGTGGTTCGATGTGAATGATTTCGAACTCCTTTCCCCACATACAGTAGTTCGACGATGTAACGACGAGTCCACGCGTAGACAATCTCTCACCGTCAGCCGCGCGCTCGACGATCGCTTTGTAGTGGGATTCTCCGGAGTAGTCCTCGATGACGAGCGTCTTCCCCGTTCCGCGAAGGAAATCCATGAGACTATGCTTCCCTCGCAAGTGGTCATGTTCGAGCAGCACGCTGTTTCTTTCATCGAGCACGGTGTTGAGCAAAAACGTTTTGCCAACGCCCGTCCCTCCCGTTATCAGTACGTTCCGACCCCGTTCAATACACTCCCTCAGACGCACCGTGTTCGATTCATGAAGCGATGTAGTTTTGTCCTGAGATTTCTCTCGCCTAATCGTAATGAACGCATCCATGAGTGACGACTTGACGACAGAGATCGTGGATATCGCGCTACAGAACCCAGCGCTACAATCCCGTCTCATTAAACCTTTAAGGCGATCAATTCTCGCGTCAATCGCGTGCTTCGGAGTGTTCAATCTCCTTCTATTGACTCTGGTATTATATGTAGTCTTTCAACCCAACGGCGTGAAAAATGTCAGTGTAGTATAATAACAACTAACTATGTCGTCGGATTCAGAGGACGATACGAGAAACGCGCCGACGAAGAGCTGGCATCCCCAGCAAGAGACAATTCTCAAGCAGTTTGGGGAACAAGCATGCTGCTATCGCTATATTCACTACATCTCTTGGCAAGCGTACGCTAAAACGACACGACGCGCGACACTACCCGTCATTGTGATCTCAACGATCACAGGCACAGCCAGTTTCGCAATGGAGTCGGTCCCTATCGATTTGCGTCCCATCGCCTCACAGGCGATTGGTGCCGGAAATCTCATCGCGGGGTTGATCGCGACGATTTCGACTTTTTTAAAGCTACAAGAATTCACTGCTGCTCACAAGACCGCCGCGCTCGCGTTCGGCAAATTTTCGCGCAACATTCGAATGGAGTTGGCTCTTCCGCTCAAAGACAGGACCAAAGACGGAATTACGTTTATTGACGAATGTCGGGCCGAATATGATCGTTTGCTCGAAGAAGCTCCCGATATTAACAAGGCGCAATTACAAGAATTTGAGCGAACGTTCCCACACAATACACTGTACACCCCAGAGATCATAGATTTACACCCCATTCGCGAATACAATGGGATAAGGGAGCTCAGCGTCTTGAAGGCGCTTCGCAGATTGACAGGTGGTGATAGCCCAGAGAAGAAAAAGCTCAAATCTGAACTCGCACAAATCCGAACAGCCGGTCACGGGCTCGTGACGGCGCCGCGAAGGACCACAGTACTGAAACGAGCAATTTTCAAAAAGCAAAAGGAGCGCGATCTCGACCCAATGACGCCCGATGCATCGGACGACGAGGAAGAGTCTGTCCAATAATTATGTAGCTATAGTGTAGGATGAACGTTATCTTTTGGATCCATTTGGTTCTATTCATCGCGGTTTTGGTTGTTCCATTCCTACCGCTCAAAACTCATCGTCACAATTTGGAGTTCTACAGCATCCTGATCCCGTTCATTTTTTACCACTGGTCGGTTCGCGACGATACTTGCTTCCTCACCGAAATGGAGAAAAAGCTCACTCACAAGACCGAGTCGAAAGAGACGTTTTTTGGGAGAATCGTATCGCCCATTTATCTCATGGACGATACTGACGCGAACAATTTACTGAAAAGCGTGCTGTTTTTCCTCTGGTTTTTTGTTCAATACAGATTAGGGCGGTTTAGTGACGTGGAAAAAGAATTGAAAACAATGATTAAAGCGTTCTCGACGTGAAAATGACGCCCAAGAGACGCGTGACAAATGCTAAGAGTTCAAACACGTAAAGTGTTCTGGTTCGCGCACATGAGGGTTTTCCTGGCATCAGTGACATTTCCCCGGTCGTCATGTCGACGTTCACAAAGGTTGGGTGCTTGCCATGAGACACGCGAGAGCACACATACATGTCTGAGCTCATCAATGCGTAGCGACTCGTGGCCGCGCCAATGATACAAATGACGATGACGACCAGGTGAGTGTACCTGAGCCACTTGCACTTTTTCGCGCGAGAATTGGTGGCGGCGGCAAAGATCTGCGCTCCGGACGTAACGGAGGCGAGCGTGCACCACATAATTTGATACCTGAGCGAGAATCAATCAACGTTTGTTACTGTTAAGATCCGACTTACTTGTAGTTGTAGGTTATTTGCGTCGTCACAATGAAAAGTGCGATTTCAGAAACAAAGCTGGCGGCAGCGGAGTTGAGGAAGAAGGTGCTCGTCGCCCTCTCCCACTCAGGACCCGCGTCGTAACGTGACATCGCTTCGTCGTCCGTCTTAAAGCCTTTCTCAGTGTCGGCACCGAAGCCGATCTCAACGACAGACGTCATATATAGCGTCGTCGCGTCGCGTTGTGACGCGTGGGTGGCGTGTGTCGACTTTTCACGACTTTCAGCTCCGAAACGTCTCCGGGTGTCGACAGTCGGGGGGTGTCGACACATTTGGACATAATAATAAATATTATACTGTCGGTATTCCCTATATAATATTATTATGCTTCTCACCCCATTTCTTTGAAAACTGAAATTTTCACCCCACCCCCTTTGACGACCCTCCGGGGCCTATCTTTGGCGAATCTTTGGTGAGTGCCGACATATCCATATTATATTGCCCATGCGCCTATGTAGTCCAATATAAAATGTTTATAACCACGCAACACAACCCCCTCCGCCGACACACGACACAACTCGACGCACTGGGCGCGCCGCTATGACGGCGACGCGCGGCGACGACGACGACGATGTACGTACACTCGTATCGATTGGTGCAGTATCCGAGAATGCGATGGATCACGAGGCGGAACGCGAGCTTGCGACACCACCTTCGACGCCGATCTGCACCAGATCTCGGTCGAGACTAGAGAGGGATTCGCCGCCACCACCACCGTCGCCCGATATGCGGGATACAACGGCGCCTGAGCGTGAGGATGAAGAAATCAACAACACAGACACGTCTGGTGACCCAGACACGGTCACCGTGACGCCAACGGAGCAACTCACAAGCCAAACGAGAACGATTTACTGGTTCGTTGGCAGTGTATATTTGCTACACCTCGTTTTTTGCGTGCTGGTCAAGCTGTTTGGATGGAAACAACAATATAGAATGCTAGCATTCAGGTGCGTAGCATTCTATACTGCATTTTACTGGTTTGTGCGTGCGTTCTACTGCGAAGGCGTACAAAACTGGTTACGTGCCAACACACGATCCCGATTTGTCAGGAGACTGTTTGCGAACAACGCGATATTTTATGGGGAAACTGTCGGTAGGCCCACAAAATGGTCTCATGCACTGGGCATTTTCTACCTCAACGCGGCGTCCTGCAATGGTATTCGCATGTTCGTCCTCGCAATGCGCGTACCAGGTATGTTTTCTATAGGTTTGGGCGGTGTGTGTTTGATACAATCCCTGTTCCACATGGGGCTCATTCGCATGCATTCGATGTTGAATGCCGTACACTGGGTAGTTGGAGTGATTATGCAGACTATACTACACCCGACGGCCGCGCATCATGCAATGGTGCTCATAGCGTTGGTTCCCGCGCTTCTGATGAATACTCTTTTGTTTGACGAATTGGGGAAAGTTCACTGGAATTTGGTTGTCAAGATTCTATTCGATGGAATCTGGTACACATTGCGACTCTTCCTCGTCCGAGACCCCCTCGCGGCTCTCGTGGGAAAACACAGTGACAACAATCTCGAACAATACGTGCTCCAACATCTGATGGAGGCCATGCTTTCGGATTTCGTTTTAACGATTTATGTCGCATTCTTTTGCGGTGGCAATGAAACTGTCATATTTTGGTGGACGTCTGTAGATTTCTTCGTCCAATTTTTATCCGTAATCGTGCTCGCGGTCGTGGCAACCAAGGCTGATACGCTAGGCATCCAGGCTCTCAAATTGGACAGCGACTGGGAGAAGAAAAAACGAAACTGTGTCGACACGTGTTTGAAGGTTATCATAATGGCCGCGCACGTGTATTATTTGCCGCTCAATACGGCGGCCTACATTTTTGGAGTGGTGGCATTGATTGGGGGTATCGTTGTCATCATGCTTTGAAAAAAATCAACTAATTCATTTTTCCCTTTGTAATCATTCATCCATTCATCGTTGTGAAAAAAAATCGTTGGTTCTGTAGATTTCAACATCGTACTCATCATCTTTGCCCGTCACTGCAACCTTTTCGCTCCCGCCATACAACTCACCACACCCTATGTCATCCATACAATCGCGCCCTTGCGAGTCCTTGACTGGCAAACTGAAGCTCCCGCCGGACGAAGCGGTTGTGGTGTAATAGTGGTACCTGTCGCGCCTGCCGTC
>Ga0228638_1000538_pt1 | contig 16743 bp, 8 predicted proteins | sample 48DmetaG_FD_182704 | JGI IMG/M metagenome (GOLD analysis project Ga0228638, IMG submission 182704) | Seawater microbial communities from Monterey Bay, California, United States - 48D | ecosystem: Environmental > Aquatic > Marine > Coastal | place: USA: California | collected 2016-10-31 | reverse complement strand
CGCGCGTCGTCGCGCGCGGCGCGCGGCGCGCGGCGCGCGGCGGTGTGAGGAAATGGAGCGTCGACTCGCGCTCACGCGAGGAACGGGACGGCGGCGGCGGCGGCGAAGAGGAGCGACGCGCGCTCGCTCGCGGCGATGGCGGCGCACGCGCTCGAGCCCGACGCCGACGTGGTGCCGACGGGGCACGCGGCGCACGCGCTCGAGCCCGCGTTCGCGGCGCACCTGCCCGACGGACAGAAATCACACGCGCCGGCGACGCGTCCGCGCGCGCGCGCCCGGGATCGATCGCTCACTGTCACTCATACCCGAATGTCCGAAATCGTCGTCGTATTTATGCGCGACGCGCACCGTACTCGAGCGCTCTGAAAGGCCATCAGTAAAGCGTCGCGAGACGTCGCGTCCGACCGCCTCCCGCGCGCGCGTCGCACACCGCGACGCGCGAGCGCGACGCGACGGACGACGCGGAAGACGACGCGCGCGACGGACGACGGACGCTCGAACCGCGAGCGATGCCGACCGCCGCGATGACGGCGCGAACGAAGGACGAACGACGACGATTCGTCGTTCGAGGCGCGATCACGCGCGCGCCCTGCCTCCCGGAATTGAGCGCGAAGGCGACGCCGGAGACGCGTAAGAAGGTCGATTTCAACGAGGTGATGAAGAAGGCGTCCGCGCGGGCGTTTCGCGGCGGCGTCGCGGGATTCGCGGCGGGCGTGATTCAGGTCGGGACGTTCATGTGGATGCGAACGGCGATGAATTATCAGTACGCGAACGGCGGGACGATGCTGTCGAGCATTAAGGCGCTGTATAAGGAGGGCGGAGTGCCGAGATTGTATAAGGGGATGTCGTTTGCGATCGTGCAAGCGCCGTTGAGCCGATTCGGGGACACGGCGGCGAACACTGGGGTGATCGCGGCGTTGGAGGCGTACTATCCGCAAATGCCGGTGAGCGTGATGACGGGATTCGCGAGCGTCGGAGGCGCGACGTGGCGGATCTTTTTAACGCCCGTGGACACGTTCAAGACGACGCTGCAAGTGCAAGGGAACGCGGCCTTCGCGTTGTTGAAGGATAAGGTGCGAACTGGTGGCGTCGGAGTGTTGTACAACGGCGCGGCGGCGAACTTCGCGGCGAACTGGGTCGGCAACTACCCGTGGTTCGCGACGTTCAACTACTTGCAAAAGGCGATCCCGAAGCAAGACACGAAGTTGAAGAACAACGCGCGCAACGCTTTGATCGGTATGGCGGCGTCGATCGTGTCCGATTGCATCTCCAACTCTTTGCGCGTCGTGAAGACGGTCAAGCAAACCTCTGGCGACGCCAAGTTGAGTTACACGGGCGCCATCAAGGGTGTGCTCGAAAAGGACGGCATGAAGGGCTTGTTCGGCCGTGGATTGTCCACGCGCATCGCCACGAATGTGTTGCAAGCCATGGTGTTCTCTGTGGCGTGGAAGGCTATCGAGGAAGAGCTCAACAAGAAGGCTGAAGCCAAGAACGCCGCGCCGGCGAAGAAGGGCAAAAAGGCGTCCCTCACCGCCGCGCAAGTCGCCGGCGTCGGGTTGCCCCCGCTCAGCATCGCGTAAACAAACGCGATTAATATCTGTAGATCATTCGATCTCTGTGCCGCTCGAAAACCGAGCAGCGCACATTTTTCTCGCGTCGACACGAAGCAGAGCGCTCGCGGGGCGAGCGGTGATACAATACGCCCGTCCCTCGCGCGTTTCGCTCTTCGGCGAATTCCAGCATGTGAAATAAACACGCACGTATATAATCATAATCACAATGCTCGTCTCTCTAACTAAAACTTAATATCCTCGTCACACGCGCGCTCACGCCGCGACCGGGTCGAGCTGCTTGTCCGTGAACACCCACTCGTCGCCCTTCTTGACGACGGCGATGCACTTGCTGCCGACGCGCCAAGTCGCCGTGGCGATGGGCGTCGGGTCATACAGGTACAGATCCGGGAACGCCTTTTGCAACGCCTCGGTGGCCTTCTTGGCGTGGTAGTGCGGGATGGTGTGGTTGATGTGATGCGCGACGTGCGTGCTGCCGATGCGGTGGTGCAAAAAGTCAAACACCGGCCCGTACGGGCGATCAATCGTCATAAACGCGCCCTTGACCAAGTTCCAGTCGTCGCCCTCAAAGTGCGGCACGTCCACGTCAGTGTGCTGCAACCACGTGTACAGGACGAGCCAAAAGTTGGTCACCATGTACGGTCCGACGTAGAGCGCCATGACGGTGGCGACACCGCTGTGCGCCGCCCACGCCGCGAGCGCTCCCAAAACCGCCACGACGCCGACGTCGCTCTGCCAAACCTTCTTCGCCCACTTCCCCGGGAACAACGCGTGCTTACCCTTCTCGCCCATGAACGGCAAGAAGTGGTTCGTGTTCCCGCGAACCGGCCCACCGCTGGCGCCGGTGAGCAAATAAATCGGCCACCCCAAGGCGAACACTCCGACGAGGTTCAAAAACGTAAACGGCCCTTCGCCGAGCAACCCGCGCAACTTGAACATCACGTTCGCGTCCTCCGTCCCCAACCGCGCCGGCACGTGCGTCTCTCCCTCGAGCACGTGATTCGTCCTCGAGTGATGCACCGCGTGCGACCGCTGCCACGAAAAATACGGCACCAACAACAACGAGTGCAGCGCGTATCCCACCGCGTCTTGAATCGTTTTATCGTCGCTAAACGCGCCGTGTCCGCACTCGTGCGCCGCGACCCAGCACCCGGTCGCCGCCGTTCCCGTCACGAACGCGTACGCCACCCACACCGGCCAATACGCCGCCGTCACCGGCACGCACGCCCACGCCAGCGCGCCGCACGCCAGCGTGATCGCCGTCGAGCACGCCGCGTACGCGAGCGACTTTCCCGTGTCCCGCTCGAAGCACTCCCTCGGGATCGCGCGCAGCACCTCTTGCATCGTCGGGAACGTCTTCGCCTCGGCGTTCAGCGCCTTGGCGTTCAAGCCCGAGCGCAGTTGTTCGTGTCGCGACGTGTCGTAGGTCGTCGCGGCGTCGGCGCGCGCGGCGCGGGCGACGCGCGCGCGATCGCGACGTGACGTCGTCGAGCGAGAGAACGCGGCGCGCGGGAGCGCGCGAGCGCGCGGGAGCGTCAGAGCGCGGAGCATGACGCGCGACTGTCGTTCGTGGATCGCGGTGCCGCGGGAAAGCGGTCGACGCGCGAGCGCCGGTGAGTGCGAACGCGACGACGCGACGGGAGAGCCTTATCCCGCGAGGCGCGAAGGCGGACGCGAGGCGAGCGAAACGCGCGAACGAATCGGGGCGTTACAAAGGCTAGACGACGCGCGAGAGACGCATGGAACGTAAAATCTTATCCACGAGTTGTGCGATCACGGTGTGGGATTGACGCTCGTCGCCGTGGTCGGTGAATAAAGACTTGAGCCTGGCGACGACGTCGTGGCGGATGATGAGCTCCTTGGGACGCTGGGCGTGCTCGTGGACGACGCCGAGGGTCTTGAGAAGGGTGATGCGGATCGTCGGTTTCGTGGTTGGGGAAGTGATGGCGTCCATGAGGGATGGGATGAAATCCTCGTTGGCCAGGGCTTGGCACAAGCGGGGGGATTTGGAGATGAGATCGAGCAAGGCTTCGAGGACGTTGGCTTGGGAGGTGGATTCGTCGAGGACCTCGAGGATGGAATCGATGGCGTCCGTCTCGAGCAAGCGAGCTTCGACTTTCCACGGTTCGATAGCGAGCCAGGAACCGACGGCATTGAGCGCGGAGAGTGTCCATCCGGAGTTCACGGCTATGAGCTGGACGTAGGTGTCCAACGCGCCGTGCTTCTCCAAAATTTCGCGCGTTTTCCGACTCGTCGACGCCATGTCGCACAAGAGCGGCACGGCGAGCGTCATCGCGGAAGAGCGCGCGGTGGTCGCGACTGCGGCGGTGTTGACTTTATCGCCATTCGTGGCCGTCGACATCGAGCCATCTCCGTTCTTTTCGTCCCGAGCGCTGGCGATGATTTGAACGAGGATTGGAATCAAACCCGCCACGGCGGCTTGCTCCTGACGCTCCTTGTTCACCGCGCACAAGTTGTGCAACGCCTTCAGCGCCATCTCCCACGATTGCGCGTGACCACTTCGAAAGTTACCTTCGACGCATTTCACCAATTTGGGAATCGCTCCGGCGTTTTGCAACACATGAAATGCATTCGTTTGTTGAGACAGCAAGTGCACCAGACCGAGAATCTTCGTCGCCGTCGAGCGAGGGACGACGCTCAATTGCGCCAAACATCCGTGAATAATTCTCACGTCCACGAGCGCCTTGGAGACTTCTGCGCATCCTTCACCACGTTTGGCGACACGATACAGCGTCTCGGCGACGAGTTCGCGGTAATACTTGCCCCCACTGGAACCTCCGCTGCGCGATCGACTGATCGTACTCGCGCCGCCGATTGATCCTGTCATCGACGAACCCCCCTCGCTGCGCGCGTCGTCGATATCGTCCGTGATCATCGCCGCATCTTCTAAACTCGCTGTGTGCGTTGCACCGAGCAAGGTGACAAGTTTCGGGAACAGGCCTGCGCTAGCAAGGGCAAGCGAGACGGTTTGAGCGAGTTGTTTCGGCAGCTGGTCGCCGCGCTCGATCTCCGCGGCAATATAAATCGCCCCGAGTGCGTATTTGGTGAGCTCGCGCCCGTTTCCGCTGTATCCGTAATCCAATACGTCGACTAATATGGGAAGCGCCCCGCATGCGACGAGACATCGTGTGAACACCGGTCCAGCCTTGGCGGTGGCGCGACACAGCCGCAACGCCGCGAGCTTGATCCTCATGCTTGAATCCTTCTTTTTCAGCACCTCTAAAGCCCTAGGTAGCACCGCAAGCGTGACGAACGATGTGAGTATATCTCTGCTCAACATACTCGCTGCCGTGACACACTCTAACGCCACCGTTCGCATTCTTGCCGACGCCGATTCATTTTCTAAGACGTTGACGAAAACGCCGCACGCTCGCGTGGTAAAGAGCGTCTCGTTCGCCACCAATACGCTCGTAGCGGTCTCCATCGCGCGTACGAATTCTGCACCAGCCTGTTCGGCGTCATCTATCGCCGCCACATCACTCGTTGACGTGCCGAACGCATCCTTCAAGCGATCGACGATTGAGATGAGCGATTTGTTGAAGTCGATTTGCGCCTTTGTCACGCCCGAGTCGCTCTTCATAAAGTTCCCCAAATCGCTCTTCATAAAGTTTTCTAAGTCCTTTTGCGAGCTTGAGCGCTCGCTCGCGGCTATTAGGGGTGACGAATTGGCGGCTGCGGCGTCGTCCGCCGCCGTGACGTCGCCGTTCACGCCAACTTTTGCCATTTGATCGATGACTTTAACGATGACGCCTTCCTCCGCGTCGTCATTCTGCGTTCGCCCACCGCTCGCGTCTCGTTTGGTCCACGTCTCGGCGAGCACTTTGTGCTCGTCCATTAACCACGTGTGGTTGATCAACTCCTCCGCGCTCGGTCGATCTTTCGGGTCCCTTTTGAAGCACAACAACAAGAAATCCCGCAACGCCTCTGAAATCCCCGTCGGCAGCGGCGGGTGCTCGTCGCGTACGATCCTAAACAACGCCGGCATGGGATCGAGATCAAAATACGGCGGGTTGCTGGTCAATAACTCTATGATAGTACATCCCACGCTCCATATATCCGCCGCCGCCGTGACGCTCCGCATTTCGATCACTTCCGGCGCCATCCAATACGGAGTCCCCAGCGCCTCGTCGCCCTCGCCCTCACCCTCGGCTCGCGTCCCATCGCCAATCCCGCGCCCATCGCTCGCATCACCATCGCTTCCTTCCGACCTCCCCTCCGCCCCGAACACACCACTCAACCCATCCCCCGACGCCCGTCCGCCCTTTGTCGCCACGCCGAAATCCGCCAACTTCACCACTCCCTCCTTCGTCGTCAATATATTCGCCCCCTTGATGTCCCTGTGCACCACTCCTTGCGAGTGCAAGTACGCCAACCCTCTCAACACCTGCGCGACGTACACCGCGCACAGGCTCTCCGGGAACGCCCCGAATCGACTCGGATGTACCGTTCGCGCCAGCGACCCATTCTCCGCGTACTCCAGCATGATGTACAAGCACTCCTCCACGCGCACCGCGCCCTCATATTTCACGATATTCGCGTGTTCGAGCCTCGACAGCAGCTCCACTTCGCTCGTGATGCGCTCGAGCTGCTCGACCGGGACGCCGCGCAGCGGAATCTCCTTCACCGCGCAAATCGACCCCGTGCGCTGGTCGACGGCTTTGTGCACGCGCGACGTCGCGCCGGAGCCGATGAGCTCGCCCAGGATGTGGTTACCGACGCGTTTCACCGCGTGGTGCGGCGACGCCGGCGGCGACGCCGGCATGGCGCGTCGGAGAGTGCGTTCGATGCGATTGAGATTGGCGACGACGGTTGAAAATTTGAGATTTCGGCGGAGGCGCGGTCGGCGACGGATGCACGCGCGATGCGGGACGCGCGCGACGCGAACGCGCGTCACGAACGAAATGAAAAGACTCGCGTGAGATTACACGCGAGATGGCGCGGTTAGATCTCGGCCGAGGTGGAGACGTCGAGGATTCGACGGCGAATGACGCGGTCGGCGACGGCGAGTTGGGCGTCGGCGACGGAGGCTCGAACGGCACGAATCGCGGATGCGGTCGTGGCGATGATGGCGATCGCGCCGAGAGGCGATTTGGGGGGTAACGTTCCCGCGCGAATGTGCGCGGAGAGGGCGTAGATGGCGTACACGGTGGGGATGGCTTGGAAGACGTAAAAGGCGACGACGGCGAGGCGTTGCGACGCGGCGTACGCGACGGTTTCGTAGTGAGGAAAACCGCTCGCCGTTCGGGCGAATGTGCGGAAGTGTACCGTGGCGTCGCGGAGTTCGGTGATGAGCGAACACGCGATTGCGACGACGAAAACGTCGTGGTGCAACGCGAGGAGCGTGACGGCCAAAGCGACGACGCGGCGAAACATCTCGCCGCGCTCGCGGCGGGCGCCGTCGACGACGACACGACCGACCATCACCATGACGTACACCTTGAGTAACTCCACCGCAGCTAACTTTCCAGCCTGCTTTCTTTCGTTCGGAAGTATCCACGAGATGGCGGCGGCGCGCACGTTTTGCGTGTCGTCGATGAAGCGATACGCCGCCGTGCCGACGGCGGCGGCGACGACTGCCTTGGTCAACGGGACGCTGAGCGCCAAGGAACGTTCCATGAGCGTGCCGTGTGCGCTCGATGCTTCGGCGAGCTTGACTTTACTAACCTTTTTACCGAGCTGCGGCAACGCCACGCTCGAGACGACGGCGGCTAAGAAGGTCGCGCAGCTAAAGACTGCGACGACGCCGACGAGCAGAGGCACAGCCATCGGGAGCATTTCCGTCACTGTTGAAGGATTGCGCTGCGCGAACATCGCACAGATGGCCACTACCACGGCTAAGTATTGAAATTCCGGCGCGATGGACGAGGTAGAAACCTCGCTTCTAGATGCATCGTCGCTCTTCTTGACCCACGTCATTTGCAAATCGTAAATCAACTTGTTCGCAAACGCAGCCTCGCAATACGCAAAGTAAAACTCAAACATGCGCAAAAACTTTCGTGAGTAGCCCATAGAAAGGATTCGTTGGGCGTGATGCATCATACGCTCGCGCCATAATCGCAAAGTGACGGCATAATGCAAGCCGATATCGTCGTATCCCTCGAGCACGAGACCACGCGGCGAAGCGCTCTTCATCGCCCCCACCGACGGCAAGTGGCCACCTGGGAAAATGTACGCACGAATGAAGTCGCTTTCACTGTTGCAGTATGACTCGTAGCGGCCGTCCGGCATAGTGATGACTTGGATCGCGGCTCGCCCGCCGGGTTTCAGCACTCTGTGCACGGTGCCAAAGAACGTCGGCAAGTGTTCGTGTCCGACCGCCTCAAGCATTTCAATCGACACCACCTTGTCGAACGTTCCTTGCACATCGCGGTAGTCACAAATGACGATGTCGATCAAGTGTGACAAACCGGCGGCTTTGACGCGCGCCGTTGCTTCGGCGTGCTGCTCGTGCGACAGTGTCAAACCAGTGACATGGCAATTCTTCTCGCTCGCCATGCGAATCGCGCACGTCCCCCAACCGCAGCCAATCTCAAGCACGCGATCGCCTGGCTTAATACCCGCTCGAGCGATCATGGCGTCTATCTTTAAATACTGCGCCTCTTCCAAGTGCTTTTCTTGGGCCTCGAACGTCTTGAACTTCTTCAAAACGTCTACGGACATCGCAGCGTCGTCGATAGCGCCGTGAATGGCGCTCGAGTACAACATGGTGTCATCCAAAAACAGCTTGTAGAACTCGTTTCCAGCGTCGTAGTGGTACTCTATGTTTTTACGAGATCCTTCTTTCGTGTTACTTAACGCCTTGTGTGCTGCCATCTCCATTTGCGCTCCTACCCAGTTAACCGCCTCCGTGAGGAGACCCACTGGGTCGAGACGCATCTTCGGCTTACAGCTCTCCGTCTCTGCGCCAGAAGCCGCGGGATGGCCTTTGCAAATCATGTCCATGAACCCAATTAAATCCACGTCGAAATCTCCGTTCATATAACACTCACCAAGACCGATATCTGCGCGCAAAATCGTTTGCATGAAGAGTCTTTGGTTGAATACCGTCATGGTAATCGTCTCCGACGACGCGTTGGCCTCTTTACCCATCATAAGACGTTCGCTTCCATCCGGTAAAATCATGCGGAGTCGTTTGTCGGCTGGTAACCACCCCACGCACGCGCGCTGGAAAAGCGGTAAGACCATCTTCGTGCTCATGGACAACTTTGGATCGCACGACCGCGGCATCCACGGCACGGATGACTTGCCGAGCATTTTGTCCACACAATCAACCGCTGATTTGATACCATCCTCGTGAAATCCGTAGCCGCACCACGCGCCGCAAAACCAAACCCGGTCTTTACCTTGTAACGCCTTGATCTCCTCCTGCGCCGCGATCGCGGCTTTGTTAAATAACGGATGCGCGAGCGTGACTTTGTGTTCGACCGAGCCTGCCTTCGGCTCGCGCGGCGGGTTCAGCGTGACGAACAAATCCTTCGTCCCAGGGGCGAGGTTTTGCAACAAGTTGACCCAGTAAGTCACACAAACGCTTCGATTTGCGGCTTCTTCGGCGGGAATGCCTAAGCGATCGCCGCGAAGGCAGTTCCACGATGCCCAGGCATCTTTGTTCCGCGGCATCATTGTTTCGTCGGTGTGCAAATACACGTCATTCTCTTGATACTTCACCGCCGACAGAGCCGAGACTTCTTCCTCGCTCGCAGCTTTGCCAAGTATTTGTAACGCTTGATCGCTATGGCACGCGAAAACGACGTCGTCGAAAACCTCGGTGGACTCCTGAACTTTTCCCTTGGCGTCCTTTGTCTTAAAAGTCACGCTCACGCCCCCCGCCACGCGGTACACCTTGGTCACGTACGCGCCCTTACGCACGTCTTTGAGCTCGCGCTCAACGGCGTCGACGTAAGCGCTCGATCGACCACTGACGACTCGCCAGAGAGGTCGCTCGATGATGTTTAATAAGTGATGGTTCACCCAAAATCGTACGAGCGTGCGCACTGGGAACGCCATCGCGTCGTCGTCGCTGCAGCTCCAAATCGCCGCACACATCGGCACCACGTACGACTCTTGAAAGAACGCCGAGTACTTGCGAGCTTTGAGGTATTCACCCAAAGAGACGTCCGCGAACTCGCTCGCGCGTTCCGGCGCCAAAACCTCTGGCGCCTCGCGACCAAAACGTAGAATCTCCCGAATCATATTCAAAAACCGTCCGCTCATCGCGTTCGACTTTTGCGCGAACACGCCTTTCAGTCCTATGCTCCCCCACTCGACGTCTCCCGTGGACAATGAAAACGACATGTCGCTCGGTTCGCTCTCGACGCCGAGCTCGCCGAACAGGCCCACCAGGTGCGGGTACGTCGTCAGGTTGAACACCTGGAAGCCCAAATCCACGTCGCACTTCGCCGTGCTCGAGTATTGCGTCAGTGCGTGTCCACCGAGCTTCGTCGACGCTTCGAACAGCGTCACCGCGCCGCACGAGGGCGTCGAGGGCGCGCTTTGCGCTTTTACACTTTTTGGTCCGCCGCCGGCGTCGTCGGCGTTCTTTTGGAGTAAATACGCCGCCGACAGGCCGCTGACGCCGCCGCCGATGACGGCGACGCGTTTACCGCGTGTGGTGGCTTTGTCCTTCATCTCGGCGTCGCCCGCGCGCGCGATGACGCGTCGAGCGCTGACGTCACTCTGAGGTCGTCACTTTAGGGGACGGCGGGACGAGGCGCGCGCGGACGCGAACGCGGCCACGTTTGGGCGCTACGATGATCTAATTCTAGTTACATGTTGTTGTGCTAATGTTTGAGCGCGCGCTACGTCCACACGATGTGCCGGTCGGAGGTGACCTCGTATCGGCGCTGGTCCACGAGGCGACGCTTTACGTGGTCGCATCGAAGGTCGGGGTGCGGGAACCGCGCGAGGTCGGCCACGCCGTCGTGGTCGAAATCGGTGGCGGATCGTAATGGAATGGCGGTCGTGGCGTCGGGCCCGATTCCGAGCGCGGCTTCGGCGTTGTGCTTGGTTTCGAGGACGTGCTGGAGGAATTGTTCCTTGTCGCGCGCGTCTCCGCAATACGACGCCGTGACGGTGTGCGCGCCTGGGAACGTACCATCGTCTCCCGCGTTGGCGGTGATGAAGTTTCCCGATTCTACAGTGCTCATGGCGTGGATGTGGAACTCTCCCGCCGTCGTCGGCACGAGAACGTAGTTGAAGTAACTCTGCTCCGGAAATTCGCCGTAGTTCACCTTGGATACTAATCGACTCTCCCCCTCGAGCCATCGCTCGCACAAACTCACGCTCCGCGTCGTGGCTGGGAAAATGACGAGCTTCGTGTTCATGTTTCCTTGCGCCTCGAACTCGTTACCGACGTCTGAGCTCACGACGACGTCGTACTTTTCGAGCGCGCTCGTCCACGCTTCGGTTGGATCGGACAAAAACACCGTGTCCGAATCGAGCATCACCACTGGGATGCGCGCTTTCAGTAATTCTAAGGCCGCGTGTACCTTGCGCCACGACATGGCGTCGCGCGCGACGCCATCGTTCGGATCTTGCCCGTACGCCCGCGCGAAGTCGGCGTCGTAAAAGCAATCCACGCCGCGATGCGCCTCGCACGATCGCTGCGTCTCCGTGTCGTACGTCAGCACCGTGACGTGCGGCAACAACGCCGGTGCCCATCGTTTAACGCTCTGAATCTGCAAATACGTCATCCCCCACTCGAACGGCTTGGTGAGGATTAATATCCGCGCGTCGTCGCTCGCCCGCTGCGTCTCTCGCACGTGCGTCCGCAGCCCCGGCACGCCGCGTCCCGGCGACCGCAGTCCCGGCACGCGCGTGCGCAGCGATATCCTATTTATCACATCCGCCTTCGCCGGCGCCCGCATCCGCGCTTCCGCGCTCAACGGCGCTCCGAAAAAGTTCCCTCGCTCGTTCGCCGTCCCGCCCAGCCTCGCCGTCGCCCTCGATCGCCCCGCCGCGCCCTCTCGCACCGCCGCGACCGCGACCGCGCACGCCAGCGCGACCGCGACCGCGACCGCGATCCCCGAGCCGCGCGTTCGCGCGCCGATTCGCCTCGCGCGGCGCACCTCGGCGACGCGTTCGTCCTCAACACCATTCGCTTCCCGCGCGCGCGACTCCGTCCCGTACGCCGTCGACGCGCCGCGCGCCATCAGCCCCGTCGCGGGGTCCTCGCTCGACATCTCCGCGCGTCGACGCTCGCGCGCGCGCGCGTCGCGGTGTGCCGCGCGCGTCGCCCGCGCGCCGCGCGAAGATGTCGTAACACCCATCGCCCGCGCCGTCGATACAAATCGTCGCGCGAGCGCGCGCGAGCGTCGCGCTCGACGCCCGGCGCCGACTCGAGCGACGCGCGAACGCGATCGACGCGCGATCGACGACGCGCGATGGCGCGAACGGAGCGCACGGCGCTGCTGCGCGGCGATGAAGACGTGGAAATCGCGTTGAAAACGCGTCGCGGCGACAAAGACGCGTCCGCGGACGACGCGCGCGAGGCTCTCGGGCGACGCGAGAGGCGCGCGCGCGAGTCGAACGGTGGCGCGGAGGCGTCGACGAGCGCGCGCGGGATGAAGACGGCGCGCGCGGTGGTGGTGGGGACGTTGGCGGCGGGGGCGATCGCGGCGGGCGTCGCGGCGTTCGCGGCGTCGCCGCGCGCGGCGTCGATGACGGCCGATCGCGCGTTCGCGTCGCTCGGTGAGCGAGGAATGGCGATGTTGGGCTCGAGCGAGGGCGCGGGTCGCGACGCGAGACCGGTGCCGGTGCTGTCGAAACGATTTCCGGGATACGCGGCGCCGTTTAGCGGACGTTTCGAACGCATCGGCGAGTGGCCCGAGCACTGGTTGGTGAAGTGCTCGAAGCACGTGGTGTGCGAGCAATCACACTTGGGAGCGTTTTTGGGGTCTCGTGACGCGCCCGCGCCGTATGCTAGCCCGCTCGGGCACGGGCTGCCGCGTGGATACGTGCGGCCAGACCAGGCGCGCATAAACGAGTTCATCTCGACGTGGGACAGCAACGCTAGACAGGCGCACGGGGGGGTGTATGAGCTGCCGCAAGCTGGCAAGGCTAAAATGGTCGCGATGGCGCATAATTCTGCGTACTTTTACAACTTTGTGCACGTGCCAAAGGCGGGCGGGTCGTATTTTTCCATCACCGTCTTGATGGAAGCCCTGGAGCGCAGCGGTGAGCATCACGGGTATCCGTACAAACTCACGCACGAGCCCGTATCGCACTGGATCACGCTTCCACAGGTGGATCTTACGCAGACAAACGTGAAGGAGACGTATACACATTTCCAGGAAGGGAAGCCGGAGGGCATTTTTGGACCCGAAAATACCAAACAAATGTATAAAGAAGGCAAGCGGATGTTCGGAAAGGGCCAGTTCGGCATGGGACTGTGCGGAGTTATTCACGCACCGTGCGTGTACTTGACTGTGTTGCGCGATCCGGTGGAACGTTACTTGAGTCATTACAAGTACTCGTGCTTGGCCGGGTCTGAGGGCGCCGCGCAGTGGTTACCCGAGTGGAAAGAACTCGACCGTTGCCCGTTGGATCCGATCGAGTTCATGGACTACCTCGGACCAAACCTGGACTGGACGATCGAGCTCGCCCCTGGCGCGAAGAACGCGCAAGAGCGCATGGAGACAGCCAAAAGAAATCTCGACAGTAACTGCTTGCGATACCTCATACTCGAGAAGTACGAAGACGGGTTGGATAAACTCGGCGCGACGTACGCCGATTTCTTATTTTTGAACAAAGAGCCCGCGAAAGAAAGGCACAAAAAAAAAAACGAAAAGGCCAAAAACGCCGGGCACGGCGTGAGCGAAGGCGAGCAAGACAGGTTTGACATCTACATGAAGAACCAAACCATCGTCGACGCCATCGCCGCGCGTCACGCAAAGATGAAGGAAGTGTACGACTACGCGGTCGCCAAATACGAAGCCAACTGGGCGCGCGCGCCGGGGAGCTGCTAATCAGATCCCAAAATTAGAACCATAACTGTAACATCAACGCGCATCAACGCGCATCAACGCGCTGGATGGAGCGCGCGTCCAAAGTCCAAAATCGCCGAGCGCGCCGCCGGCGCCTCGTCCTCCGTCTCGTCGATGTCTGCTCGCGCCTCACTGCGCCGCGCGCGGCGTCTCGCGCGAACGCCCACGGCTCGAACGCGCGTCTAAAACGCTTTCGAGCGCGAGCGACGCCTCCGCGTTCGCGAGCGATCGCCGGCGACGCCCCGAGCGACGATCTCTCGCGGCGGGCGGGGCGTAACACCCTCTGGACGATGACGAAAGAAACGAGCGCCCACAACGCCGAGCGCGCGCCGTTGGTCGTGAAAACCACCGCGCGCGATGCGGTGGACGTAGAGATTGCCGATCGCGCGCGTCACGCGGGCGGTGAAGGCGAAGCAACGCCGACAGCGCGAGGAAAGTGGTCGATCGCGGGCAGAGCGGCGTTGGCGGTGGCGTGCGCGACGTTCGCGGCGGTGGGCGTCGCGCGCGCGTCCACCGTTCGTCGCGGTGGTGAGGTCGTGACGTTGTTCCCCGAACTAGGTGGGGTTTCGGAGTGGCGCAGGGACTTCGTGGCGGGGAAGATTGCGCCGGGGCGGAAGTTTAGCGACACGGTGCCGAGCAAGACGTGCGTGCGACAAACGAGCCGGAATAGATTGGAGGACGTGGAAAAGTATTACATCGTGAGGGCGATGAATCACGAAAATGAGCTGCATAAGGGTAATAAAACGATCGCGGCGATGCCGACGTACGATCACATAAAGGCGGAGTCGATGTTCATGACGGGCATGGTGAACAAGAATTCAGAGTCGCCGTACATGTTGCCGTCAAGCGGGTACGAGAAGAGCATCAAGCAGTCCGGAAACTCGGCGATGATGTATAATTTCGTGCACATTCCCAAGGCTGGGGGGACGTACTTGTGCGAAGTTTTGCAGCAGGTGCAATCTCATTTGGACGCTCGACACGGGAGCGTCTTTGGAAATCACAACCTGTACCGCGACCGATGGTCCATGAAACCGCTCTTAGACGCCACGTCGCGCAATGTTTGGCAAACCACGCATCTCATGAAAAGTAAGCTCAAGGCGTTTACCGACGAAAATCTGGCGAGAGGCTACGCCAAGGGCCAGCGGATGATGTCGAAGGGGTCGTATAATATGGGCTTGTGCTCAACCACGGAGGCGCCGTGCATGTACCTCACCGTTTTACGAAATCCCTTTCAGCGCTTTATGAGTCACTACAAGTATTCTTGCCTCGAAGGCGCGGAGAACCGAGCGATGTGGATGCCGGCTTGGAAAAAGCAAGGCTCGTGTCCACTCAATCCATTGGAATGGTTTTACTTCACGCAAGGCGACGAATGGACGCATCTGATCGCCCCGGGGGCGTTCCCGCGTGACTCCCAGTGTCACATCGACGCCGCGAAGAATAATTTAATGAGTGGTTGCATGCGATACTTGATCACGGAGAACTTGCACGACGGATTAGCCAAGCTTAAGAATAAGCTTCCAGATTTCGCGACGTTGGATCTCAACGCCGTCAAGTCGCTCTTCAAGAATGACAGCGCTGGTCGATTAACGCCGGCGCTGCAAGCGAGGTTGAAGCGGTACGAGGAAGATAAGAACATGATGCACCAGATCAAACAAGGACTGTGGCATCAAACGAAAATTTACAACTTTGCCGTAGAGAACTACGAAAAGTCGTGGGACAGAGACATTCAGACGTGCTGAGACCAATCGAGAAAATCTGTTGTAATATGCAAAACGCTAATTAGTGGTGCTAACCCGCTGAGATGCTCGCCTAGACCGCAGCCGAGCCGATGCCGCCCGTTGTGGCGGCGGCGATCCCCTCCCGATACGCCTCGGCGCGCGCCTGCTCGAGCGTGTGCCCGCCGCTGCGGAACGAGCTGTACACCCAGCGAATAGCCAAGACGGACAAGACGGAGTCCGCCGCGAACAGCAGCATGACGATGGTGTGCATGACGCCAATGGTCTTGTTGCCTTGCAGCGCTTCGTTGAGATTCAATATTCCGCACAGCGACCATTTCTGCGCGCCGAACATGTTCGGCGGCGCCAGGGTGGCGAAGAAGACGAATCCGATGTGCACCATGAACATCAAGAAGAACCAAAGGAACCCGAACGCGCGGTCGGTTTTGCACGAATTATAAACTCGTCTGTACCACAACATGTAGGCACCGGGGATGCCACACACCATGTATATGAACGCCATGAGAAACGCCGCGAAGTCCATGTGCAAGAACATGCGCGCCATGGCCACGAAAAAGTTGCTCACGAGGGCGAGCGCGAAGACGCAGTACACCGTGTAACAGAACTTCACGCACGATCGGTGCTGCGGATGAATCTCGTCGGAGATGTTGTGGTACGTGAACGCCCAGAACGAGAACGGCCAGTTCGGCGTCTTCCCTCCCCCTCCGCTTCGCGCCGACCGCTCGCGAACCTCCAAGTCGCGCTCTCGCCGTAAAATTTCCGCCTCGCGACGCTCGAGGTCGCGTCGCGCCGCCGTCAACGTCGCCGCCGACGCGCCACCGCCGCCCGCGCTCGTCCCCATCGCGCCTTGCGTCCCCCCCACCGCGGACGCGGACGAAGACCCGCCGCCGAACGCGCCCTTAAACGCGCTCGTCGCCGATCGAAACGCCGACCGCCCGCCCTCCGCGGCCGCCTCCACCCCTCCCGTCGCCCCAGCCCCCGCCGCGACGTCGTACGCCCCGAACGTCGAGTGCGGCGCCCCCCCGCTTCCCACCGCTCGCTCGTACGCGCTCTCCGGCATCGGCACGTCCGGAAGCGTCTCGCCGACCCCCCCCGCGCCGCCGCCCTCCGTCGTCGTCGACGCCCCCTCGAACGGGTTACTGAACCCATCCTGCGACTCGTCGCTCGCGCGTCGCGCGCGTCCGCTCTCTCCGAACGGGTTCGACGCCCGCGCGGGCGTCGTCTCGAACGGGTTGCTCATTCGAACGCGTCGGATCGAATCAAATCTTCAAATCTTCAAATCTTTCGCAAATCTGTGCGCGTTCGCGCCCCTCGCGAAGCGTCGCGACGGATTCGCGCTAAACGCGTCGCTCGTGGGCGTCCCGCGTCTCTCCCGCGCGCGAATCCGCGACGACGCGCGGCGTCGGAGCGAGAACCGCGTCGCGAAATGCCGAA
>Ga0228638_1000534_pt1 | contig 16779 bp, 12 predicted proteins | sample 48DmetaG_FD_182704 | JGI IMG/M metagenome (GOLD analysis project Ga0228638, IMG submission 182704) | Seawater microbial communities from Monterey Bay, California, United States - 48D | ecosystem: Environmental > Aquatic > Marine > Coastal | place: USA: California | collected 2016-10-31 | reverse complement strand
AATTATCTAAATCCATAATCGGGTATCCTACAATTTGTCCAGGGCCATGAAAAGTGATATCTCCTCCACGGTTAGTTGGATAATATTCAATACCTTTTTCTTTTAGCTGCTTTTCACCTAAGAGTAGATTTTTTATTTTGCCGCTTTTACCAAGAGTAATTACGGGAGTATGTTCTACCCACAATAAATAATTCTGTGTAGGAATTTGAGTATCTTCTTTTCTATTGACACTTTTTAATTCAATCGTTTTTTGAAACAATTCTTCTTGAATTTTTAATGAGTCATTATAAGATTTAACTCCAAGTTCAATGATTCGAATAGCTTTATTTTTTTTTGTCATCTCCCTTTAACTATTTATTCGCCAACGTCCGGGATTGTTGAGAATTACCAGAGCAGAAATAACACCTGGAACCCATCCACAGAGTGTTAGTATAAAGACTATTAATATGGACCCACATCCCTGGTCAATTACGGCCAAAGGGGGGAAGAAAATTGATAATAGAACTCTAAAGAAACTCATTAATGTTTTAAAAATGTAAAGATATAAAATTTGATTCCTTAAATTTTTTTAGTCTACGTATCTTTATACCAAATTTATATTTATGCCAAAGCTTTCCGAACAAGAACTTATTCGTAGAGAAAAATTAAAAGGATTAAAAAATTTAGGAATCAATCCATATCCTGCCGCCCAATTTAATGTAAACTTTTACTCTAAAGATCTTCCAGTAAATTACGAAGAGGGAAAGGAAGTATCTCTCGCTGGTCGTTTGATGTCAAGACGAATCCAAGGAAGTGCAAGTTTTGCTGAATTATTAGATAGTAGTGGTAGAATTCAACTGTACTTTAACAGAGATGAAATATGCCCTGGAGAAGATAAGAGTCATTATAACGAGGTATATAAAAAACTCCTAGACATAGGAGATGTGATTGGCTTAAAGGGTACACTCTTTACTACTCAAGTCGGGCAACAAACTGTTAAGGTTTCAAACTTTTCAGTACTTAACAAGTCTCTTCGTCCGCTTCCAATTCCAAAGACAGATTCAGAAGGAAATCAGTACGATGGTTTTAATGATCCTGAATTACGATATAGACAACGTTATGTTGATTTAATAGTGAATCCAGGTGTAAAGAAAACTTTTTTGAAACGCTCGAAAATAACTACAACCATCCGAAATTTTTTGATCGATAGAGGATATTTGGAAGTTGAAACACCGATACTACAACCTATTCCAGGTGGTGCTACAGCACGACCTTTTGAAACCCATCACAATTCACTTAATACTAAATTATATTTACGTATTGCCAACGAACTCTACCTTAAACGTCTTATAGTTGGAGGTTTTGAAGGTGTCTTCGAATTTGCTAAAGATTTTAGAAACGAAGGGATGGATCGAACTCACAATCCTGAATTTACAGTTATGGAATTATACGTAGCCTACAAAGACTATTTCTGGATGATGGAGACAACAGAAACTTTATTACAAGGTATTGCTCAAGAAGTAAATCAAACTACAGAATTACAGGTAGGAGAAAATATGATCGACTTCAAAAAACCTTATCCACGAGTCCCTATTTTAGAAGCCATAAAAACTCATACTGGAGTTGATATTTCGAAAATGAATGAAGATCAATTACGAAAAACAGCAAAAGATATAGGCTTAGAAGTTGATGAAACTATGGGAGAAGGAAAACTAATTGATTTGATTTTTGGGGAAAAATGTGAACATAATTATATTCAACCAACTTTTATTATTGATTATCCAAAGTCAATGAGTCCCTTGACAAAAGAGCACCGAACCAACAAAAAGCTTACCGAGCGTTTTGAACTTTTGGTTAATGGTAAAGAACTAGCTAATGCTTATTCTGAATTAAATGATCCCATAGATCAAAGAAAACGCTTTGAGACCCAACTTAGATTAAGTGAGAAAGGAGATGATGAAGCCATGTTTATCGACCAAGATTTTTTACGTGCACTTGAATATGGCATGCCACCGACATCAGGAATTGGAATTGGAATCGATCGATTAGTTATGTTGATGACAAATAACAACTCTATTCAAGAAGTTCTATTTTTTCCACAAATGAAGCCCGAAAAAAATATAGAGTCTTTATCAGAAGAAGAAGAAAATATTTTAAACATTATAAAACAAAATAATCCTTCAATACTTTCTGATGTAAAAGGAAAAGTTGAGTTAAGTAATAAAAAATGGGACAAGGCTATTAAAAAACTAGTTGAGAAAAAAATTATTAAAGTAAAAAAGAAAGAGGGGAGTATATTTATCGAGTTGATGGAATAATTTTACCTAAATAAATTTTTCAATAACAGTTTAAAAATAAATTTATATAATTACAATTCTGTTATAATCTTGCTCAAGGAATTAATTGTTTTATCTATATCCTCATTGGTCAAAGCGTCATTTAAAAAATAACTTTCAAAAGAACTGGGAGGTAGGTAAATTCCATTATTTAACATACCATGAAAGTATTTATTAAAACGCTCTGTATTACCACCAGCAGAACTTTCAAAGTCAACCACGGGTTTATTTGTAAAATGTAAAGAAATCATTGATCCTACTCTGTTAATCTGGAATGGTATTTGTTTGTTTTTTAGAACTGATTTAAAACCTTTTTCGAGCCGTTCAGTTTTTTTATCTAATCGCGAATAAATATCTGAGTCAGCATCTAGAGCCTTAAGAATCGAAAGTCCAGCAGCCATTGCTAGTGGGTTTCCACTAAGAGTCCCAGCTTGGTATATAGGCCCTTCAGGAGCCAAATGTTTCATGATTTCATCTTTGGCTGCAAAAGCGCCTACTGGAAGTCCCCCTCCTAAAACCTTTCCGTAAGTTGCAATATCAGCTTTGATTCCTAAAAGTTCTTGAGCTCCTCCTTTGGCCAAGCGAAAACCAGTCATAACTTCATCAAAAATAAGTAAGCTTCCATTTTGATCACATAAGGACCGTAGACCTTCTAAAAATCCGTCTTTAGGTGCAATACATCCCATATTACCAGCTACAGGTTCTACTATAATTGCAGCAATTTCTCCAGGGTTTTCTTTAAAAAGAATTTCTACACCATCTAATTTATTATAAGTCGCTAGTAAAGTATCTTTTGCTGTTCCCTGAGTTACACCAGGACTACTAGGACTTCCAAAGGTCACTGATCCACTACCTGCCTGAATTAGAAAAGCATCGGAATGCCCGTGGTAACAACCTTTAAATTTAATTATTTTTTCTCTTTTTGTTGCTCCACGAGCTAAGCGCACAGCACTCATACAGGCCTCTGTTCCCGAATTGACAAAGCGTATTTTGTCCATATTAGGAATCATCTTTAATGTCAAACTTGCAATTTCAGTTTCCAAGGCTGTAGGTATACCAAAGGAAGTGCCTTTGTCTGCGCTATCTTTTACTGCTTGAATTACAGGAGCATAAGCATGACCCAAAATCATCGGTCCCCAACTAGAAATATAATCCAAATAGGAGTTCCCATCTGCGTCATAAAGTAAAGCTCCATTAGCTTTTTCAATAAATATTGGGGTCCCACCAACAGATTTAAATGCTCTAACTGGTGAATTCACTCCTCCTGGAATAAATTTTTGGGCCTCTTTAAATAAATTACTACTTCTTTGGTAACGCATGAATTAATTTTTAGTTGAAATTTTTAATTCTTGACCGAGATAAATGGTTTTATTACTTATTTGATTTATTTTAATAAGTTTTTCAATAGGGATATCGTATAGCCTAGAAACTGAGTATAGTGTATCCCCTTTTTGAACCTTATGAATTTGGCTTATTTTTTCTTTATTTGGTTGACTTTTTAATATTAATGAATCAGACTTTTTAGAGTCATAACGCGTCAAATCAAATCTTTCAATAAGACTAATTAATTTATCTGGATATTTTGGATCTGTTGCATAGCCTGCTTTTTTGAGCCCTCTGGCCCAAGCTTTATAATTTGTTGTTTTAATTTCAAATAATAATGAGTATCGCGAGCGACTTTTTAGAAATAAAGAATGATCACGATATGAGGTCACTGGATCAATATATACCCTAAAACATTCCCCTTTTCGATCATCATCATGGTAAATTCGTTTTCCAGTCCAATCCGAGTGACATTTAATTCCAAAATGATTATTCCCTTCAACTGCTAAACGTCCATATCCCATGCCAGATTCTAAAATTCCTTGTGCTAAAGTTATACTTGCAGGAATCCCATAGCTTTTCATTTCATTTTGAGCAACTAGACCAAATTTTTCAATATAGTTGTCGATTTTTTCTCGATTAGTTAGATTCTTTTTCTCTTTAGAAATATTTTTTTTATTGGTAATTTTAACAACCTCTTTTTTAGAAATATTGGAATTGTTTTGTATCAACGCCTTCCGACTTCCGCAAGAGGTTAAATAAAACACCAGAAAACTTAAAAGAATTCCTTTTCGTAAGATATTAAGAGAGCATTCTTTTTTTGAAGCTGAGTGTTCATTCCCGCAATACTTTGAAGTCCCCCAGTATGAATTATTAAAATTCTCTTTCCCCATTTCCATTTATGCGTCTTAATCAGATCAAAAATAGCAAAAAGCATCTTGCCTGTGTAAATTGGATCCAAAGGAATTTTGTATTGTTGATAAAATGCATTCATAAAAGAAATTAGAATATCATCTGTCTTGGCATAACCTCCAAAAGTATAATCAGGATTTATTTCCCAATTAGTTTTTTTTGTTTGAGACAAGATAAAATCCTTTACGGAAGGATTTTTTAAAGCATTGAAGCCTAAGACTTGCTGTTTTGGAAGTGAAGCCTGAATTAAACCCGTTAATGTGCCTCCAGTTCCAATACTGCAACAAACAGAATCAAAACCGAAATCTTCAGGTTGTAAAATTTCAGAACAACCCTTTAATGAAAGAATCTCTGTTCCACCCTCTGGAATTAATCTGTATCTAGGGTATTTTTTTAGAATTTTCTGTATTTCATATGCAGCTTCTTTCTTAGCATATATAGCTCTAGGTACGCAGATTAAACGCATTCCTTGTTTCTGACAAAATGAAAGTGTTGAGCTTAAACAGATTTTATTTTTCCATTCTTCTCCTCGAACAATTCCAAGGGTTCGAATACCCAAAGATTTCCCTGCACTAGCAGTAGCTGCTAAGTGATTAGAAAATGCTCCACCAAAAGTGATTACAATAGGAATATTGTCATCTACTACTTCTTTTAAAATATACTTTAGCTTTCGAAACTTATTCCCCGAAATAATTGGATGGATTAAATCTTCTCTTTTTATTGCAATTGAATGACCTTCAATGACATCAAGTGGTTGATTTATACTACTTTTATAACTATCAAAAATTTGCATTTTTAAAAGTAATTAAAATGAAACTACATACTGTTTTTCTTTTTGAATAGAGACATTTTTATTTAAATCCTAGAGAAGATAAGTTGTTTTCTAAAGAGTCTAATCTTAAGTGATTAATGTTGTAAAACAAATACTTTTTTTTGTATCCATAGATTTAAATTAAAAAAAACTGAGTTTTATGTTACGGCATTATTTTTGATTAAAGTATTTTAAATTTTGATTTATGAAAAATATCTTTCTTCTATTAATAACTTTAATTTTAAGTTCTTGTTCATCCATTAAAGTTTTTTCAGACTACGACAGAAACATAGATTTTTCTAATTATGAAACCTTTGCCTATTTCAAGCCCGAAATTGACAAAGTAGATATTTCAGATTTAGATAAGCGTAGAATTTTAAAGGCCTTAGATTCTGAAATGAATTTAAAAGGCCTTTCCAAATCTGAAACTCCAGATCTATTAATAGGTTTTACAACCAAAGCTAAAGAACAAATTTATGTAAATACTGGAAATAATTTTGGCTGGGGCTGGGGCTGGGGATTTAATCCATGGTTTTGGGGAAATGGAGGATATAACTCAGTAAGCACTAGGACTGAAGGAACACTTTACGTTAATATTATTGATGCTGCCACAAAACAACTTATTTGGCAGGGAAAAGGTAGAGGAGGGATAAATGAATTTATGAAAAATCGAGACGAACGGATTTCCTTGTTTATTCATGAAATTATTGAAAATTATCCTCCTTTAGCAGAATAATTTTTATTTAAAACAAACTGCTTCAGCAGCTTTTAAAGCTTCTGTGATGCCATTAAGGTTTTTTCCTCCTGCAGTTGAGAAGAAAGGCTGCCCTCCACCACCTCCTTGGATATATTTCCCCAGTTCTCTAATAACTTTTCCTGCGTCTTTACCTTGACCAGATACTAAAGACTTTGAAATATAACAACTAAGTAAGGGTTTCCCTGTTTTACGAGAGCCAAAAATTAAAATAGCTTTATCTAACTGATCTCCCATTTCAAAAGAAAGATCCTTCATGCCTTGAGCATCTAAATCTAATTCTTTAGAAATAAAATTAATTTCTGAAAAAGTCTTTAATTCCTCCATTAATTCATTTTTCAAAACTTTAGATTTTAATTTATTAAGGGAGGCTAACTCTTTTTTTAAAGAAGCATTCTCTAACTGCATGCTTTGAATTGCTTTTAGTGGATCCTGAGCTTGTTTTAGTAAAACATTTACATTTCCTAAAAGAGCAGTTTGATCTTCAAAATATTTTTTTACAATGTTCCCCGTAATAGCTTCAATTCTTCTAATTCCAGAAGCAACTGCACTTTCTGAAGTGATTTTAAAATGCCATATTTCAGAAGTATTAGAAACATGGGTTCCCCCGCATAACTCAATAGATTTTCCAAAGCGTATTGTACGAACTTTATCACCGTACTTCTCTCCAAAAAGCGCTATCGCCCCTTCCTTAATGGCGCTTTCATAAGGTGAGTCTCTTCTCTCTTCCAAGGGTATTTTATCTTGAATTCTATCATTTACAAATTGCTCTACTTCTTTTAATTCGTCATCGGTAACTTTAGTAAAGTGAGAAAAATCAAAACGAAACATCCCAGAGTGAACCATAGAGCCTTTTTGTTCTACGTGAGCCCCTAAAACCTTTCGAAGAGCCTGGTGAATAAGGTGAGTAGCGGTATGATTAGAAGACGTTCTTTGACGTTGTTTAATGTCTACAACAGCATTTAAAGAACCTTCAATTTGTTTGGGAATATTTTTACAATAATGAATGATTTGATTGTTTTCTTTCTTAGTATCAAGAATATGAAATATATCTCCATTTTCTGATTCTAAATAGCCCTTATCTCCTACTTGACCACCACCTTCGGGATAAAAAGGGGTTCTATCAAAAACTAATTGATAAAAATCTCCATCTTTTACAGTTGTCATTTTTCTGTATTGAGTTATTTTAACTTTTGATGTTAAGTAATCGTACCCAATAAATGATTCAGATTCACATTTACTCAAAACTACCCAATCTTCAACTTTAGATTCAGCTGCAGCTCGTGATCTTGATTTTTGAGCCTCCATCGACTCATTAAATTTTATTATATCTAAGGTATAGCCACGCTCATTCAAGATTAAAGCTGTTAAGTCAAAAGGAAATCCAAATGTATCATATAACTCAAAAGCTTTTGAACCGTTAACTATTTTACCATTAGTCTCTTTTATTACAGAATCTAAAAGAACAAGACCTTGATCTAGAGTTTTTAGAAAAGAATCCTCTTCTTCTTTAATAACATTAAAGGCTAACTGCTCTTCTTTTATTAATTCAGGAAAAGCTTTTCCCATTTGTTGTGATAAAATTTTGACCAAAAGGTGTATAAATGGTTTTCTTTGTTTTAAAAATGTAAAGCCGTAACGAATAGCTCTTCTAAGAATTCTGCGAATTACATATCCTGCTCCAGTATTACTTGGTAATTGTCCATCAGCAACGGCAAAATAAACAGTTCTAAGGTGGTCAGCAATAACGCGAATGGCTACATCAGTTTTTTCCTTATTCCCATAAGTTGTTTTAGTAAGAGTTTCTATCTCTCTTATTAGAGGTGTAAATACGTCAGTATCGTAGTTAGATTTTTTGTCTTGAAGAACCATACAAAGTCTTTCGAATCCCATCCCAGTATCAATGTGTTTATTGGGTAACTTTTCAAGACTACCATCAGCTTTTCTATTAAATTCTATGAAGACTAAATTCCAAACTTCAATTACATGTGGATGGTCTTTATTAACTAGTTTAGATCCGGAAACTTTTTCTTTTTCTTTATTTGGACGAATATCAATATGGATTTCAGAGCAAGGCCCGCAGGGTCCTTGGTCTCCCATTTCCCAAAAATTATCTTTCTTATTACCCAATAGAATTCGTTCTTCTGGTAGGATCTTTTTCCAAATATTATAGGCCTCATCATCTCTTCCAATCTGATCCTTTTTTTCACCTTCAAATATGGTTACATATATATTGTCAGGGTCAATTTTATAAACCTCTGTCAAAAGTTCCCAAGCCCAATTAATGGCGTCATTTTTAAAATAATCTCCAAAACTCCAGTTTCCAAGCATTTCAAAAAAGGTATGATGGTAGGTGTCAATTCCTACCTCCTCAAGATCATTATGTTTCCCTGATACTCTTAAACATTTTTGGGTATCAGTTATTCGCTTTGAAATTGGAGTAGTATTTCCTAAAAAATACTCTTTAAAGGGATTCATGCCTGCATTAGTAAACATCAAACTAGGATCGTCTTTTATGACCATAGGGGCAGAAGTAACTATCTTGTGAGTTTTGGAAGCAAAAAAATCTAAAAATTGTTGTCTAACTTCAGTGGACTTCATTTAATATTTCATTTAAAAAAGTAGCTGTATGCTATTTGCTACAAGGTTAAAAAACAATAAATCCTTTCAGAATTTATATCTTTGATTTACTGAAAGTATTTGATATGCAAAAGAAACGAAAAATTTATAAAACTTTATGAGTAAAGTTAAATACTATTACGATCAAGATACTCTTTCTTATCGACCAATTAAGGTTACAAATAAAAATCGTATTTCTAATGTTATACTTTTTATTCTCGCTTCGCTATTTTTTGGCATTACTGCTTTACTAATTTTGCTTAATTCAGATATTATTAATACGCCTGCAGAAATTGTTCAAAAAAGATCTTTAAGAAATTACGAATTACAATTTGACATTCTAAACAAAAAATTAACTCAACTGGAAGCAGTAGTTTCTAATGTTGAAGATCGAGATAATAATTTATACCGTGTCTATTTTGAAGCTAGTTCTATTCCAGAAGAGCAAAGAAAAGCAGGTTTTGGGGGTGTTAATCGATACAGTGATTTAGAGGGTTATGATAATTCTGAACTTATTATAAATACCGCAAAACGATTAGACATATTAATCAAGCAAACTGTAGTTCAATCCCGATCCCTTGACGAAATTGAAAAATTAGCTGAAAATAAGGAAGCGCTCATCGAAGCAATCCCAACAATACAGCCAATAAAAAATAAAGATTTGACTCGAATGGCTTCCGGTTATGGTTATAGAATTGATCCCTTTACCAAAAAAAGACGCTTTCACTATGGTATGGACTTTACTGCTAAAAAAGGGACTCCGATATACGCAACAGGAAATGGAAGAATAAAGAGAGCAGATAATCGTTCTTCAGGATACGGAAATCATATCCGTATTGACCATGGTTTTGGCTATGTTAGCCTATATGCTCATTTATCAAAATTTAATGTTCGGCGGGGACAAAAAGTAAAACGTGGTGATATTATTGGTTATGTTGGAAACTCAGGAAGATCTGTGGGTCCACACTTACACTATGAAATTTTTAAGGATAATAAAAAAATCAACCCTTTAAATTTTTATTATGGAAATCTTTCCCCAAAAGAATTTGAAGCATTATTAACTCAGTCAAAACAAGAAAACCAATCGATGGATTAATATGCATGTAAACCTAACAGATAAAAGGTACTACTCCATCGGTGAGGTTGCAAAAGCTTTCAATGTTAAACCCTCATTACTCCGTTTTTGGGAAAAAGAATTCAAAGAGATTCAGCCAAAAAAAAAACAGAGTGGAACACGAAAGTACACTCCAGAAAACATTTTGACCATTCAGTTCATCTATCATTTAGTAAAAGAAAAAGGGATGACTTTAGAGGGGGCTAAAAAACAAATGCAAGTCAAGACAACGGACAATCATAAACAACTAATTCTATCAAAACTCGAAAAAATTAAGGACTCTTTAGAAAAACTTAAAGAAAAACTTTAGACTTATTTTTTCCGAAAAAATATTTGAATAGGAATTCCTTTAAAATCATATGCATTTCTAAGTTTATTTTCTAAAAAACGCCTATATGGCTCCTTTACATATTGTGGTAAATTACAGAAGAAAGCAAATTGAGGATGTGGCGTAGGTAGCTGGGTACAAAACTTGATTTTGACATATTTCCCTTTGAATGCAGGCGGAGGTGTTTTTTCTATAATTGGTAACATAACATTATTAAATGCTTTTGTAGGAATTCTACGTGAACGATTTTTAAATATCTCCACAGCAGTTTCAACAGCTTTAAAAATTCTTTGTTTAGTCAATGAAGAAATAAAAACAATAGGCACATCAATAAAGGGTGCTATCTCTTTTCTTATCCTAGTTTCATATTCCTTAGAGGCATTCGTATCCTTTTCCAAAAGATCCCATTTATTTACTAATATGACAATCCCTTTATTGTTTCTATGCGCTAACCAAAATATATTTTGTACTTGCCCATCAAAACCGCGATTGCCATCAACTATCAAAAGACACACATCAGAATATTCAATAGCCCGAACTGAACGCATTACAGAGTAAAATTCAATATCTTCTTTAACTTTAGCTTTTCGTCTTATTCCAGCAGTATCAATTAGGTTAAAATCAAATCCAAAACGGTTGTATTTAGTATCTATGCTGTCTCTAGTAGTACCCGCTATATCAGTTACAATGTACCGATCTTCACCAATTAAAGCATTTATGAAAGAGGATTTACCTGCATTAGGCCTTCCAACAACTGCGAATCGAGGAAGATTGTCTTCAACTCGCTCATTTTCTTGAGGTAATTGTTTTACCAACTCATCTAATAATTCTCCCGTCCCACTTCCGCTTACACTAGAAATTGAAAAAAACTCTTTAAATCCAAGTGAATAAAATTCTGGCGTATCTTGAATTCTTAAAGCATTATCTACTTTATTAATAGCTAAAAATATAGGTTTTTGAGAACGCCTTAAAAGTTCTGCTATAGTTTGATCCATTCCTGTAACTCCATCAGCTACGTCAACCATAAAGATTATAGCATCTGCTTCTTCGATAGCTAAATTTACCTGTTTATCAATTTCTTTTTGAAAAATATCATCACTCCCTTCTACATATCCCCCGGTATCAATCACTGTAAAAAGCCTACCGTTCCAATCAGACTTACCATAATGACGATCACGAGTTACTCCACTAGTAGAATCGACAATAGCTTCTCTCTTTTGAATCATACGGTTAAAGAAGGTAGATTTCCCAACATTAGGCCGTCCCACAATAGCTACAATATTGCTCATCGCTTTTATTTGTTCGCAAAAGTAGGTCTTTTTTGTGGGGTGCTTAAATTAAAAGGTTTCTACTTTTGGATGTCTTAAAATGATTGTCATTAAACTAACTTAAGAGTCACGTAAATGAAATAAATAAATCTTCTATACAAGGATTTGTAATTTATCAGCTGTCTTGTGAAATCAAGTTAAATTAATTACATTTGCAATTCAAATCGCGAGGTAGAGCAGTGGTAGCTCGTCGGGCTCATAACCCGAAGGTCACTGGTTCGAGTCCAGTCCTCGCTACTAAAACAATAAAACGGTTATACTATTATATAGTTAACCGTTTTTTTTATTCCGTTAGTAATTTATCAGCAGAGTAATATCCAGATAAAATTGCTCCTGGTACACCCATTTGCTGGTATGGATCATAAATTTCACCAGCAAAATAAACCTTTTTATCAAGTGGAAGATTTAGTGTTTTAAGGTTTGATTTTTTTTCTAAAGCAGCGGTTGTCCATGTCCCAAGAGTATAATCATACTTTCCCCAATTTTCTAAAATATATTCTCCTGAGAATGATGAAGATGCTTTCCCATGAAACATAAGATCTAACTCTTCAATCAAATCAGAGATTATTTCGTTTTCTGAATCAAGCTCATAATATTTTTGAGTCAAATCTCCTTTGCACAGAAAGCCCAAAATGTGAGATTGTGACTCTTTCTTAAAGGCCATGTCATAATATACTTTTTCTCCGTTTTCAACCTCGCATTCAATTGCGTCAGGATAGAATTTTTCATTGAATTTCATAATGGCTTTAAAACCAGGCTCAAAAACAATGGATTCTATTGCCTTCTCTTTTTCTGCTCCAATTTCTGGTTTGAAACTAATTAATTTAGATTTCAAAACTCCAATAGAAACCGTCACAAGAATTTTATCAGCTTCATGTTTTTTTCCACTTTTAGTTGTGATAATGATTTTATTTCCCGAATAATCAATATCTGTTACTGGTGAATTGAATTGAATTTTGTGTTTTACGCCTTTAGCAATATTCTTGTCCACAAAATCGTACCAAGTTGAATATTTAAATTTTGACTCTGGCATAAAATTGTATGCAAAACTATTTATCCAATCTGAATTGACTTTATATTCTTTCCCATCCCAGCTTGCAGTATTTTCAAGACGATAGGGAATAAGCTGTTCATCAATTTCCTCTCCTATTTTCCCTTTCAATTTATTCAAAGTAATGGGTGCGCTATGAAGCCACTCAGCTCCAATGTCTATTGGAAAATCAGCCAGTTTAGTATCCTTTTTTAATCTTCCACCATATCTGTCAGTTGCCTCAAGAATTAGGTAATCAATATTGTTTTGTTCAAATACTTTTGCTGCAGCCAACCCTGAAGCTCCAGCCCCAATAATTAAAACTCTTCCATTGTAATCATATTTTTTTTCTAGTGCTGTTTGTTCAGGAAGTTTACTTTTAGCTCTCGCTGCCCATTTAAAACAACCTGTAAGAGAAAAAGAAAATAGACTTACTATTGTAATTCTAAATAAATGACTGCTTCTCATTGAATGCTAAACTACTATTTTAAAAATATATTATTCTCATTTTCAACAATCAGTTTTATCATTTTTATTGCTAATTCAAAATCTCTGGGTGTAAAAATGTTCGATATTTCGAATGAGTTATCTACTTTAAAGGTCTTCTTCTGAAGGCCTTTTTTTATTGGGCTTAGCCAATCATATTTTATTTATTGACAGAAGAGATTGTGTTTTTAATGAATTTAATTTCTTCAACCGAAAATGGCTCTCCATTTTGATAAAATATATCGTGATGCCATTTAATTGGTGGACCTGTATAAGTTGAGTCCCAACTTTTCCAGGGATAAATGGTATTTGTCTTTCCAGATACAAAGCCCCAATTATATGCTCCTATTTTATTCTCATTAAAAATTGGTAAAACATCCTCAAAAGTACTCTTATGCTCACGAGCAATATACTCAGTGCATAAAAGTGGTCTATTATAATTTTTAAGTTGTTTAACTTTTTCTAAAACCTCTACTTTTGATGCATAGGAATGAAATGATATAATATCAGAACTATTGATTATGAATTGATCTAACTCAGACAGGTCAGATATAGGTGCCCAATCTATATCCCAAGCATAAATGCCAGTTGTAATTGGTTGAGATGGATTAATTTCTCTTACCCATTTGACAGTCTTTTTTAATAAAGAAAGGGTATGCATTTGTTTTTTATCTTTAGGATCAATCTCACTTAAGTTATACGTTGAGTAATTATCATCTGTAATTTCGATTCCAATTTTTCCATATAATTCAATTGCTCTTTCTTTAGAAATTTCGTGTGAGGCTATTCCTTTTTGGCCTGGTTCATTATATAAATCCCATGCAAGAATCCTTGAATCATTTGCAAATTTACCTACCACTCCCTTTACATAAGATTTTAGCTTATTGTGACTTAAAGTATCATATAAAATTTTTGCTCCAGGGGATTGCACCCATCCAGAATTATGAATATAAGGAATTGGCTCAGGTTGTGTTCCAAGTTTAGGCACTGGATGCCATACATCGTCAAAGAAGACAAGTAAAGTTTTTATTCCATATCTATCTGAAATTTCTAAAAATTTATCAATACGTTCCAAAAATCCAATTGAATCTTGCTCCCATAATAGATCATGAAGAAATACTCGATGCGAATTCATTCCTATACTTGCAGAAAGTTTTAATTCTTTTTCTATTAAGTCTGGATCAAAAGTTTCTTCTTGCCAAAATTCAAGCTGATTTATAGAAGAACTAGTTATGAAATTTGTTCCAACTGGCCAAGGTTGATTATTATACCATTCCCATATTTTTTCTTCAGACCATCTATTTGATTTTTGAGTTTGGGTAGTGCTATTATAATTATCACATGAAATTATTAGTGTTATAGAAATTAGAAATAATAAGATTCGATAAGTATTTTTCATCATTTGTAATTTTTGATTGTATCTAATTTTAATGAATTTCTTAACCAAAGGAATTTAGAAATATTTTACCGAAATACTGTAATTCATTTTCATGAACTAAAATAACTCCTTTTAATAAGAGGGTCTTCATCTGAAGGCCTTATTTATTGCTACCTTAGCAAAGCCATTATAATAGTTTTGAAAAATACAAAAAAACATAAATCTGGATTCATTTCCATTATAGGAAATCCAAATGTAGGAAAGTCAACCCTTATGAATGCTTTAGTTGGTAAGGAACTTTCAATAATCACAGCAAAGGCACAAACTACTCGACATCGAATTTTGGGAATTGTGAATGGTGAAGATTTTCAAATGGTATTTTCAGATACCCCAGGTGTAATCAAACCGGCTTATGAAATGCAAAGCTCGATGATGAATTTTGTTAAAGAAGCCCTAGTTGATGCTGATGTATTAATTTATATGGTTACAGCGGAAGAAAGCGAACTTAAGGATGAAAAGCTATTTGAGCGTATTAAAAAAAGTAAAGCCCCTCTATTTATTCTCATTAATAAAATTGACCTTTCTAGTCAGGAATTAGTTGAAAAAACCGTTGCTCATTGGCAATCTGTCTTTCCTGTAGCTAAAGTTTGTCCAATTTCAGCTTTAACAGGTTTTTTTATTCCAGAATTACTAAACTTACTGATTGAACTCCTTCCTTCAAGCCCACCTTATTTTCCAAAAGACCAGCTGACTGATAAGCCAGAACGATTTTTTGTTAATGAATCGATACGAGAACAAATTCTTAAGCGGTATAACAAAGAAATACCATACTCTGTAGAAGTAGTAACTGAAGAATTTCTTGAGAATCAAAAAATTATTAAGATTCGATCTGTTATTCTGGTTGAACGTGAAACTCAAAAAGGTATTCTTATTGGTCATAAAGGAAGTGCCTTAAAGCAAGTAGGTATTGGAGCCAGAAAATCATTACAAAATTTCTTTGGAAAGAAAATACATTTAGAGCTATATGTGAAAGTCTCTAAAAATTGGCGCTCTAGCGCAAAGGAATTAAAGCGATTCGGATATAATAATTAATATTTTGATTATTATTATCTTTAAAAAAACTTAAATTAATGTTTACTAAAATCTTATCGTTTGGACTCATTTGTGTGATGATACTTTCCTCACAAACGAAAATTGAAAATCCTCCTAATATTGTGTTTATAATGTCTGACGACCATGCATATCAAGCTATCAGTGCATATGGCCATAACCTGAACAAGACTCCTAATATTGATAGAATAGCCAAAGAGGGAGCTTTATTTCAAAAGGGATTTGTTACAAATTCTATTTGTGCTCCAAGTAGGGCTGTAATGCTTACTGGAAAACATAGTTTTATTAATGGAAAAGTAGATAATATTCAGAGTTTCAATTGGGATCAAGACAACTTTGCTAAACATCTTCAAAAGGTAGGATATGAAACAGCAATGATTGGTAAGATTCACCTTAGGGGGCTACCACAAGGATTTGACTATTCAGCTGTTTTACCAGGCCAAGGGCATTATTATAATCCTGACTTTATTATTGATGGCATAAAAAAAAGAATAAATGGTTACGTTACTTCAATCACTACAAATTTAGCTTTAGACTGGCTTAAAAATAAACGTAAAAAAGATCAACCATTTTTACTCTTGTATCATCAAAAAGCTCCCCATAGAAATTGGAAGCCTGAGGAGAAATACCTTTCACTTTTTGATGATAAAACGTTTGATCCTCCAGCGAACTTCTTTGATGATTATTCCAATCGTGGAACAGCAGCTAAAACACAAGAAATGCTAATTGCAGCTTCTGAAAAACAAATTGAAGTAGCTCATGGCAATGGTGGACATGGGCGTTGGGGACACGATTTTAAAATGCTTAAAGATCCATATGGAAATAATACTGGTTTTGAAAGAGAACTCAAGCGTTTCAGTCCAGAACAAAAATCAGCTTGGCTTGATGCCTATACTCCTAAAAATGAAGCTATGATATCTCAAAATTTAGAAGGAAAAGAGCTTGCATTATGGAAATTCAATCGTTATATAAAAGATTATCTAAGAACCATTCAATCTGTTGATGATGGCGTTGGAGAAGTTTTAGATTACCTCGACCAAGAAGGATTAACCGAAAATACAATTGTAGTATACACATCTGATCAAGGATTTTATTTAGGGGAACACGGTTGGTTTGATAAACGCTTTATGTATGAGGAATCTCTTCGAACTCCAATATTGATGAGATATCCTAATGAAATTCCTGCTGGATCAAAAGTTGATAAGATGATTCAAAATCTTGATTTTGCCCCTACATTTTTAGATTACGCAGGAATTAAAAAACCCAAAGAT
>Ga0228638_1000523_pt1 | contig 16866 bp, 15 predicted proteins | sample 48DmetaG_FD_182704 | JGI IMG/M metagenome (GOLD analysis project Ga0228638, IMG submission 182704) | Seawater microbial communities from Monterey Bay, California, United States - 48D | ecosystem: Environmental > Aquatic > Marine > Coastal | place: USA: California | collected 2016-10-31 | reverse complement strand
ACCAGCCGAAGAAGCACCAGCCGAAGAAGCACCAGCCGAAGAAGCACCAGCAGAAGAAGCTGTAGCCGAAGAAGCTCCGGCTGAAGAAGGGTCTAAAGACAAAGACTCTTCAGATGATGAAAGTAAATAAAGAAGATTTAAATAATTACATTTGTATAGCTTCCATCGGAAAGCCAAGAGGTCTTAATGGAGAATTTTTTATAAATTCTTTTTGCGATCCTAAAGAAAATCTTCTCAAGTACTCTAATTTTTATATTCAAGATGATCTCATTAAAAATTTTAAGATTGAATATATAAAAAAAATTAATTTAAAAATGTATGCCAAAATTCTTGGTATAAATGATATTGATTCTATTAAAAAATTTACAAACCTAGAAATTTTTATCAATAAAAATAATTTACCTGAGATTAATGAAAATGAAGCATATTGGTATGAACTAATTGGTATGCAAGTAATTGATTTAAAGACTAAAGACGTTCTAGGTATTGTTAAAAATCTTAATAATTATGGCTCAAGCGACTGTCTTGAGATAGCTCCAACTAATTCATCCATTGATAATAAAAAGAGACTTATCCCATTTATAACTGATAAATTTATTTCTTCGGTTAACAGAAAAGAATCAATTATTTTTGTAAATTGGGATAAAAGTTTTTAAATTATGAAATTTAATATCCTCACAATTTTTCCAGAAATATTTAAAATATTTGAATATGGAGTAATCTCTAAAGCAATTAATAATAATTTTTTAATTGAATGCTACAACATCAGAAACCATGCCGTAAATAAGCATGGACAAATTGATGCAAAACCCTATGGGGGTGGCGAGGGAATGTTAATGATGCCAGAACCTCTCAAGAAAACTATTGAAGATATTCCAAAAAAAGAAAGAGGTCATGTAATCTACTTAACGCCTCAAGGAAAGCAACTCAATCAAAATAAAGTTATTGAACTATCATCTATGCAACATATAACAATAGTTTGCGGGAGGTATGAGGGAGTTGATCAAAGATTTATAGATAAATATGTTGATGAAGAGATTTCAATTGGAGATTTTGTAATGAGTGGGGGTGAATATGGTGCCATGTGTCTCATAGACTCAATTGCTAGAAATCTTCCAGGTACAATAGGCAATCAAAATTCTATTGATAATGATTCTTTTTCTAATGGTTTTTTAAAGGGCCCTGCATACACTCGTCCAGAAAGCTTTGAAGAGCTTGATGTCCCAAAAATTCTTTTATCTGGTGATCATGCTAAAATCGAAGCTTGGAAAGCAGCTAAATCTCTCCTTAAGACCCATTTAATAAGACCAGATCTACTAAATAAGGTAAAATTAACAAAAAAACAAAAAAAACTCTTGGAAGAATGGGAATCTAAGGATATCCTATAGCACTTTTTAGGTAAATATAATGAACGACTCTGATAAAGAAAATATGAATAATCAAGATTTACCAGAATCTACTGATGAAGTAGTTACTGAAGATGTACCTGCAGAAGAGATAGTCGATGGCGATCCATCAGCTTCAGACGAAGTTGCTGAAGAAGCATCGGCAGGGGAAGAAGTTTCTGAAGATGTGCCTGCAGAAGATGTGGTTGCTGAAAATGCACCAGCCTCAGACGAGGTTGTTGAAGAAAAGGATAAGACCTCTCTAGTATCACTCAAAGAGAAAACTCCAGCACAGATCGTTAGTGATTTTGAAACCAAACAACTTAAAACAGATATACCACCATTTCGACCTGGAGATACAATTGTTGTATCCGTAAAAGTTAAGGAAGGTGATAGAACAAGACTTCAAGCTTTTGAAGGTGTTGTAATGGGAGTTAAAAAAGGTGGTTTAAACTCTTCATTTATTGTTAGAAAAATCTCAAGTGGAATTGGTGTTGAAAGAACCTTTCAAACACACAGCCCATTAATTGATTCTATTAAGGTAAAAAGAAAAGGTGATGTGAGACAAGCAAAACTATTCTATCTTAGAGATCGGTCAGGAAAATCTGCTAGAATTAAAGAAAGATTAGATTAATTAAATGTTATCTGAAAATAAAAAGGACCATTTGATTTGTTCCTTTTTAGATTCTTTATATATCGAAAAAGGTCTCTCAAAGAACACATTCAATTCTTACAAAAATGATATTTCATCTTTTTATACCTGGTTAGAAAAAAACTCATTAAAGCCATTACAGGTAACTGCAGCAGATATAAATAACTATATATCAAAGTTATTCAGTGACAGATTAAAAAGCTCATCAGTAAATAGAAAATTATCTGCAATTAAATCTTTTTACATCTTTTTATTAAAAAAGAAAATGATTAAAAAATCTCCAGCTTCTGAAGTCATAATGCCTAAAAAAGAAAAATATTTACCTGCCTCCATGTCTGAAGAAGAAGTAGAAAGACTTCTGAATAGTCCTAACCTAAATATGCCGATTGAAAGAAGAGATAAAGCAATGATTGAAGTTTTATATGCAAGTGGCATTAGAATTTCAGAGTTAATTAATTTGAAATTAACTGATATGGATATGAATAGATCAGTTCTAAAAGTTTTTGGAAAAGGTTCCAAAGAAAGGCTGGTACCTTATGGTGAACAAGCAGCAGAGTCTATTGATTTGTATCTTGCAGATCGTAAACACTTAAAGTCAAAGGAAATCTTTCTAAGCAATAGAGGAACAAAAATTTCAAGAGGTGCCTTTTGGCAGAGACTTAAAATTTATCTCAAAAGAGAAAATCTTAAATCAACCATCTCACCACATACACTTAGACATGCCTTTGCTACACATTTATTAAATCGTGGCGCTGATTTAAGATCTGTTCAAATTTTGCTAGGACATAGTGACTTATCTACAACCCAAATATATACTCACATTGCAAAACAACGATTAAGCGAAATCCTTAAGAAACATCACCCTAGAGGTTAAAGTGAAAAAGTCATTTATTTCATTTATTTTAATATTTTCAGTCGCAACACATGCGTCACAAGACAATATAAAAGAAGCCTTAAAAAATATATTGCCTGATGGAGCAGTAATTGAATTAATTGAACCTTCTCCAATTCCAGGCATGTATGCTGTTTATTATGGAGATCTCCAACCAATTTACGTTACTCAAGATGGATCTTTTTTTATTTATGGAGATATATATAAAATAAACCATGATTATATATCTAATATTACTGAGCAGAGTGTTGCAGAAAGAAGAAAAGTAATACTTAATGAAATCCCAAAGGAAGAATTAATATCATTTAAATCAACTACTGAAAAATTTTCAGTAGTTGTATTCACTGATGTTGATTGTGGCTACTGCAGAAAACTGCATAAACAGGTTGATCAATATAATAAGATGGGTATATCTATAAATTATGCAGCATTTCCTAGATCAGGTCTTGGAACATCATCATTCACAAAAATGGTTGGCGCCTGGTGTTCTAAAAATCCAAAAGAAAGCATGACTAAATTAAAAAATAACTTAACATTTGATATTTCCTTTTGTGATAATCAACCGGTTTCTAAGCAGTATATAATAGGCAAAAAACTTGGTATTGATGGTACTCCTGCTATTTTTTCTATGGATGGCGAAATGTTTCAAGGGTATGTTGAACCCCATGAACTTTTATCAAGATTAAAAAAATAAAAATGCCTGATCAAGATTTTAATAACGCACAGAAGTTACCACCATATATTTTTGCTCAGATTAATTCACTAAAACATGAAGCGAGATCAAAGGGTGAAGATATTATTGATTTTGGAATGGGTAATCCAGATCAAGCAACTCCACAGCCTATAGTTGACAAATTAATTGAAACTGTAAAAAACCCATCAACTCATAGATATTCTCAATCAGCTGGTCTACCCAAGTTGAGACAAGCTATCAAAGATTGGTATGCAAGAAAATATTCTGTTGAATTGGATCAGGAAAAAGAAATCGTTACTTGTATGGGATCTAAAGAAGGAATAGCTCATCTTTCACTAGCTACACTGTCTACTGATGATATAGTGCTTGTTCAGTCTCCCACTTATCCCATTCATTCATATGGCGTTGTTATTGCTGGAGCACAACTTCAGTCTGTTACGCTTAAAGAAGATTTAGATAGTTTTTTATTTGATATTGAGGAATCTATCCTCAATGCCCCTAAAAAACCAAAAATGGTAATTATTAATTTTCCATCTAATCCTACAACTCAGTCAGTTACGATTAATTTTTTTAAGAAAATTGTTGAGATTGGTAAAAAGTATGATATCTGGGTTATCCATGATCTAGCCTATGCAGATATAGCTTTTGATGGATACAAGGCACCATCTATCTTGGAGGTAGAGGGAGCTAAAGATATTGCAGTAGAGTTTTTTACATTATCAAAATCTTATAATATGCCGGGCTGGCGAGTTGGTTTTTGCTGTGGTAACTCTCAATTAGTTCAGGCTTTAACTAAAATCAAATCATATTTAGATTACGGAACATTTACGCCTATTCAAGTTGCAGCTATCAAAGCAATAAATGATTGTGATAATGAGGTTTCAACAATATGCTCTATGTATGAAAGCAGAAGAAATGAATTATGTGATGGTTTAAATAGAATTGGCTGGGATGTTGAAAAACCTCTTGCTACAATGTTTGTTTGGGCGAGGATTCCTGATAAGTATATAAAACTTGGTTCTCTTGAATTTAGCAAGCTACTTATTGAGCATGCTCAAGTTGCTGTATCTCCAGGTGCAGGTTTTGGTGAAGACGGAGATGAATATGTTAGATTTTCATTAATTGAAAATGAGCATAGAACAAGACAAGCAATACGAGGTATTAAAAATTTTTTATCTATGGAAATATAATGAAAACTCTTAAAGTTGGTATTTGTGGTTGGGGGAATGTTGCTACGGGTTTATATAAAGCTATAAATAATAATGCTGATGCTATTAAATTTAACTCAGGTGCTATTTTATCTATTGAAGTGATTGGCGCAAGAAGAGATAATCCAAAATGTGATCCAGGTAAAACTTTAATCGAAAGAGATATTTTTGCAGTATTAGATCATGATATTGATGTTGTTGTTGAGTTAATAGGCGGTGTTGAGGTTGCAAGAGATCTTATTCTCAAAGCAATCAAAAAAAAGAAACATGTAGTTACTGCTAATAAGGCTGTCATTTACCATCATGGTGATGAGATATTCCAATCTGCTAAAGATTATGGAGTCAGGGTCTTATTTGAATCTTCAGTATGTGCTGGCACACCTATAATTAAGCTTTTAAAGGAAGAGTTAGCAGCTAATAAAGTATCAAAAATTTCTGGAATGTTAAATGGAACTTCAAATTTTATTCTATCTAACATGGAAGAAGGTGGAGATTTTGATTCAACTTTAAAGTTAGCTCAAGAGGAGGGCTATGCAGAGCCTGATCCAACCTTTGACATCGAAGGTACGGATGCAGCACATAAAATAGGTATACTTTCTTCTCTGGCCTTTGGGACTTCGTTACCGCCCTCAGATTTCCATATAGAAGGTATTACAAACATAGAAAAGAGTGATTTTCACTATGCCATGGATATGGGGTATACAGTTAAACACCTTGCTGTAGCAAAATTAAATAATGATGTGGTTGAGTTAAGAGCTCATCCAGCACTTATAAATCTTAAATCTCATTTAGCTAATTTAAAAGGTGTTAGAAATGGCATGGAGATTGATACAGACTTAGTTGGCAAGATACATATTGCTGGCTCTGGAGCGGGACAAGAATCAACAGCATCAGGACTAATTTCAGATCTAATTCATTTATACAATTCAGTTGATTTCAATACTTTTAAAAAACAACTTAATAAAAAAAGTCCATCAATGTCAGATTTTTGTGAACTCATCTTCCAATATTATTTTTATATTGAGGCATTAGATATTCCAGGTGTAATGGCATCTATAACATCTCTTCTCGCATCAAGAGGGGTTGGTATTGAATCAATAGTTCAAAAAGAGGAATTAAATAGTGAATGTGTTCCTATCATTTTAATTACTGATCCTTTTAAAGAGCAAGAATATTCGCTTTTAAGAGAAGAGCTTTTAAATCTTGACTCTGTCAAAACAATAAGATCAATTAGAATTGAAGCTGAATAAATATGCTATTTCACAGCACAAGAGGAAATGATTCAGGGCGGACCTTTGACGAGGTTCTTATGCAAGGATTGGCAAATGATGGTGGATTATTCATGCCTGATATTTGGCCTCAAGTTGATTTAGAGCATTTAAAGACACTTAATTCTTTTTTAGATATTGCAAAATATATTGTTCCACTTTTTACGAAGTCATCTTTTTCAGACGATGAGGTTTTAAATATTTTAGATGAAACATGGCATGATTTTGGAAAAGAAAATCTTGCTGAAATTCATAAGTTAGATAATTCAAAGTATGTTTTAGAGCTGTTTCATGGACCAACAGCTGCATTCAAGGATTTTGGTCTTCAATTAGCAGCAGCTTTTTTTAATCAATCTTTAAAAAAACAAAACAAAACTGCGGTTGTTCTTGGAGCTACTTCAGGAGATACAGGTTCGGCTGCAATCGACGCATGCAAAAGGTTTGATTCTATAAAAAGCTTTATATTATTACCAGATGGAAATATGTCTGAAGTACAACGAAGGCAAATGACAACGGTTGATAGCCCTAATGTATTCATATTAAGAGTGAATGGATCATTTGATGATTGCCAATCAATTGTTAAAGAAGCTTTTAAAGAACGAAGTTTTTTAAAAGAAGATCAGTTCTTGCTTGCTGTTAACTCCATTAACTGGGTAAGAATAATTGGTCAGATTTGCTATTATTTTTATGCGTCCTTAAAAATTACAAATTATGATGAACCGCTTAATTTTTCAGTACCTACTGGAAATTTTGGTAATGTATTTGCCTGCTATTCAGCTCATAAAATGGGCATGCCTCTAAATAAAATTTTAGTAGCAGTGAATGAAAACAATATCTTACATAGATTTTTTTCTGACAATGATTATTCCAAAACAAAAGTCTCTGAGACTATATCCCCAAGTATGGATATAAGTATTGCAAGTAATTTTGAAAGATTAGTATATGACTTCTATGCTGAAAGAGATTCAAAACTATGCTCAGACTTTTACACAAATTTTCCAGAATCACCAATAAAGCTTGAAACAAGTATGTGGAATAAATCAAAAGATATTTTTTTAAGCTTCTGCGTAGATGATATTTCAACAATAGAAGCCATGAAAAATACCCAAAAGAAGTTTAGCTATCTTATCGATCCTCATACAGCAGTGGCATCTGAAGCAGTTGAAAGAATGTCTGAAAATATAAAAGGCAAATCAGTTATTTTATCAACAGCCCATCCGGCAAAATTTCCAGAAGTTATCAAGAGTGCAAATTTAATACTAGAAGATATTCCCTATAGTCTATCAGTTATATTTGATAATGAAGAAAGAGCATATAAATTTCCAGCATCAAAAGATCTAATTTTTGATTTTATAATAAAGAATAATTCTTAATATGGATTCAAGTGAATTAAAGTCTAGTTTAAATGATCTACAACTTCGCTTAAAAGACATTAGAGAGGGTGTTTTTGATGTTTCATCAAAAGAAAATCGACTAAAACAAATTGAAGATGATCTTGCAAAAGAAGAAGTTTGGTCTGATTTAGAGTTATCACAAAAAATAAGTAAAGAAAAAACTGTTTTAGAGAAATCTTTAGTTTCCTTTAAATCAGTAGAAGAAAAAGTTTCAGATGGGTTGATGTTTATTGATATCGCAGAAGAAGAAGGTGATGAAGTATCTATAAAGGAAATTATTGAAAGCTTTCATGAAATGGAAAAATTAGTATCTGAGCTTGAGTTTAGCAAGATGTTCACCAACAAAATGGACCCTGCCTCTGCATACATAGAAATTCAATCTGGATCTGGTGGAACAGAAGCTCAGGATTGGGCTGAAATGCTTTTAAGAATGTATTCAAAGTGGTCTGAAAGTAGGGGTTTTGATATAAATCTCATAGAGATATCACATGGAGAGGTTGCTGGTATTAAATCTGCAACTCTTCAAGTTAGTGGTGAATACTCATATGGCTGGTTAAGAACAGAAACTGGAATTCATAGATTAGTTAGAAAGTCACCCTTTGACTCTGGTAGCAGAAGACATACCTCTTTTGCATCAGTTTTTATATCACCTGAGGTCGATGATGCTATTGAAATTAATATTAACAATGCTGATATCAGAGTTGATACGTATAGAGCATCTGGTGCGGGCGGTCAGCATGTAAATAAGACTGATTCAGCGGTAAGACTTACCCATACTCCAACTGGAGTTGTTGCTCAATGCCAAAGCGATAGATCTCAACACAAAAATAAAGAAAATGCTCTTAAACAACTAAAATCTAAATTATACGAGTTAGAATTACAGAAACAGAATAAAGAAAGGCAAGAACTTGAAGAAAGTAAGTCTGATATAGGGTGGGGTAGTCAAATTAGATCGTATGTTTTAGATCAATCTAGAATTAAAGATCTTAGAACTGGTCATGAAACTGGTAATACTGCCGCTGTATTAAATGGCGATCTTGATGAATTTATGAAAACTAGTCTTAAAGCAGGAGTTTAGATGTCTGAAGAAAATATTGGTGGTGAAGAGGGGATTATTGAAGAAAGAAGAAAAAAGCTTCAACTTCTTAGAGATAAAAATAAGGCCTATGTTAATGATTTTTTTAAAGAACATTACGCACAATACTTGCATGAAAATAATGATTCCTTTTCTAAAGAAGAATTAGAAAAAAAGAATATTACTGGAATTTCTGTTGCAGGCAGGATTATCCTTATGAGAGTAATGGGAAATGCCAGTTTCGCAACTATAAGAGATACTAGTGGCGATATACAGATATATGTAAGTAAAAATACTATTGATGTTGATCTCTATGAAGATTTCAAGACATGGGATCTTGGTGATATTGTTGGTGTAAAAGGCAAGTTATTTAAAACTAAAACAGATGAGCTCACCATAGAAGCTAGTGAAGTAAATTTAATTACAAAATCTATTAGACCAATGCCAGATAAGTTTAAGGGCTTGGCTGATATAGAAACTAGATATCGACAAAGATATCTAGATTTAATGAGTAATGATGAGCCTAAAAAAGTTTTTTTAAATAGAACTAAAATAATAGAGTCCCTAAGAAATGCGTTAAAAACTAGAGACTTTCTCGAGGTTGAAACTCCTATGATGCACCCCATACCAGGTGGTGCTGTAGCAAGACCATTTGTTACCAAGCATAATGCCCTAGATAGAGAGTTATATCTAAGAATCGCACCTGAGTTATATCTTAAAAGATTATTAGTTGGTGGCTTTGAAAGGGTCTTTGAAATAAATAGAAGCTTTAGAAATGAGGGCTTGTCTACAAAGCATAATCCTGAATTTACTATGCTTGAATATTATGAAGCCTATACAAGTCTCGATAACACAATAGAGTTTACTGAAAATATGCTTAAACAGGCATGTATTGAAGTTAATGGTGATTTAAATATTTCCTGGGGTAAAGATAAAATTGATTTATCAAATTTTAGAAAAGCAAACTTAGCTGATCTTGTTTTAGAACATAATCCTAGTTTATCTGCTACTGACTTACAGAAAATATCAGGAAGTCAGCTATTAGAAATTTTTGAAAACAGTGTTGAGGAAAAATTGATACAACCTACTTTTGTGATTGGTTACCCAGTTGAGGTATCGCCTCTATCTAGAAGAAATAATGAAAATCCTAATATAGCTGACAGATTTGAATTATTTATTGGTGGCAAAGAGATTGCTAATGGATTTTGTGAATTAAATGATCCTGATGATCAGGCAGAGAGATTTAGAGACCAAGTAAAAGCAAAAGACACGGGAGATAAGGAAGCAATGTCGTTTGACGATGATTATGTAACAGCACTAGAGCACGGGATGCCACCTGCAGTAGGTGTGGGCATAGGAATAGATAGGGTTGTAATGATGATTACCAACCAAACATCAATAAGAGATGTTATTTTATTTCCACAGCTTAAATCTTAGCTGTTTCCGGTAGGTATGTCTTTATACGGTATGCCTTTATCAGCTCTTGCATCTTGAGGCAAACCAAGAACTCTCTCGGCAATTATGTTTTTAAGAATTTCATCAGTACCTCCTGCAATTCTTAAACCAGGGGCTCCTAACCAAGCATTTTGGAAGCTTTGAATTTCTGCGTTTTCAGTTTTTAACATTCCTGACATATCCAGTGAATCCATTCCAAAATTGCCAATATCTTGAAGCTTATTTGCGCTTACTATTTTAGTAATTGAAGCTTCTGGTCCAGGCGTCTCTCCTTTCGATAGAGCAGACATTGTTCTTAATTTTGTATTTTTGAGTCCATTAGCTTCACAATACCAATCAGCAATAGATGATCTTACAGATTTATTACTTATGAGTAGTTCACCTGAGTCATCTTGACTTTTGGCCCATCTAAATGCTTCCTCAACATCAGCTCCATTTGCATCGCCAACTGCTAAACGCTCATTCATTAAAGTAGTGATAGCAACCTTCCATCCGTCACCTATCTCACCCAGTCTTTGACTGTCTGGAATTACAACATCATTAAAATAAACTTCATTAAAACTGGAACCACCAGTTATCTGTTTTATTGGTTTAATATCAATTCCTTTAGACTTCATATCAACAAAAAAGAATGTCATACCTTTATGCTTGGCTAAGCTTGGATCATGCCTAACAACTAAAATACCATAATCACAAAAATGAGCACCAGATGTCCAAACTTTTTGGCCATTTATAATCCAATTATCTCCATCTTGAACAGCCTTACTTCTTAATCCAGCAACATCAGATCCAGCTGATGGCTCTGAGAATAATTGACACCATATTTCTTTTCCTTCAGCCATTGGAGGCAAATATCTAGCTTTTTGTTCTTCTGAGGCATATTCCATCATTACTGGTCCACACATACCTAATCCAATTTCAAATATACCTTTTGGGACATCAAATTTAGATTCCTCTTCTGACCAAATAATTCTTTCAATTGCAGAGGCAGCAATACCACCATATTCTCTTGGCCAATGCAGCATTGCCCAACCTGCATCGTATTTCTTTTTTTGCCAATCCTTTGCAGATTGAAGAAAATCAATATTTGCAAATTCATTTTTCTCAACACCTATTTTAAGTTTTGCATTTTTCTCTAGCCATTCTCTACAATTTTTTCTAAAACTTGCTTGTTCTGGATTATCTTTAAAGTCCATATCTTTTCCTAATTAATATTTGATTTTTCTAAATTTGATATTAGCTTCTCTTTCCAATTCGATAGCGAACCAATATTCAATGAAAGTAATTTAGATCTTTTATAAAAGAGATGGCAGTCATATTCCCATGTAAAACCGTTGCCACCATGTGTTTGTATATTTTCTTTTGAGCATAATTGAAATGCCTTAGTTGAACTTACTCTTGCAGTAGCAGCTGCCACAGCAAGGTCGGATGATTCGGAAGATAAAGCCCAAGCCGCATAGTACGAATTAGATTTCGCTAAAGTTATTGCGACATACATATCAGCTAATTTGTGCTTAATACCTTGAAAAGAGCCAATTGGCTTTCCAAATGCATACCTTTCTTTTGCATATTTTACAGCCATATCTAGTGATGCTTGAGAACCACCAACCTGTTCAAAACTAAATAAAACTGCAGCCTGATTAATTATTGATTCATATAGCTCCCAGCCATTATTCTCATCTCCAACTAGTTGGCTAGGAGTTCCACTCAACTCTATACAATAATGACCTCTACTATCATCTACAATTTCTTGTTGCGAGATAGCCACACTCTCATGAGAATGATCTATTAACCTTAAATCAATTCCATTTGATGACTTACAAAGAATAATTGAATGCGTTGCTATACCTCCATCTGGAACAGCAATTTTTTTACCAATAATTTTATTATCAGAAACTTTAGTTGATATGTTAGAAGAAGATGGGGCTAAAAAATCTTCAGTAACTGCAAGCGTTCCAACAATTTCCCCACTAACAAGTTTTGGAAGAATATTTTTTTTAAGGTCTTCACTCCCATATTTTATAATTGCTTCTGTAAATAAATATACTGATGATGAGAAGGGAACAGGTGCAAGAAACCTTCCTAGTTCCTCTGCAATAACGCAAAGTTCTAAATGGCTTAGTCCAAGACCATCAAATTCTTCAGGTATTCTAATACCCGTCCAGCCTAATCCAACTATTTTTTGCCATAAATCAGTATCTAGAGACTCCGATTTATCTAAAACATGTCTGCATCTTTTAATACTCTCTTCTTTTTCAAGAAATTTTCTAGCTTCATTTTGAAGTAATTTTTGGTCGTCTGAAAAATCTAAATTCATATAAACTCTAATTAGTTATTGTAAAATGTATTGTATGTTAGTTTTTTAATATAATAATCTAAATGAATAAAGATATCAGACCAGACAAAACATCTCCAGCTTATTTAAAAAATAAAAATTCTGGAGGTCTATTTAAAGGTTTTTTATATGTTTTATTATTTATAAGCATTCTTAGTCTTGCCTTGTGGCAAAATTATGCTTCAAGCTCAATCGGATCTAAGATTAATTCAACTGAGAATAGATTATCAGTTATAGAAGAACAAATGAATATAGCTGATGAGGTTAATAATGATTCCTTAACTGATATATCTTCTTCAATACAATTTTTAGATAAAGAAATTAGAAAGCTTTGGGATTTAAGTAATAAAAGAAATAAAACAGATATTACAAAATTAAAAGCTACCAATAAGAATCTCGAGAAATCGATTAAAGAAATTAATCAATCAGTAACACAGCATACAAAAAATATTAAAAAAAATAGCCTTTTTAACTCTCAAGTTAAACCAACATTATCTGAGTTAGAAAACATGAAAACTAAATTAAAATCACTTGAAACTCAATTAATGATCTTAGATGATTCCGTTCAAGCATTAAATAATTATAAAAAACAGCTAAATCAATCGATAATAGAAATCCAAACTGACATATCGTTACTTAATAATCAAAAAAATGAGTTGACTGATATTCAAAATTGACAATATTGCCATAAATGTTAATTTTATAACTATGAATAGGTCTGTCTTGCAAATTTTTCTTCTATTAGCATTTATTCCACTTGCTATTTTGGTGGGTTATGGGGTGCTGGTAGTTGCACCAATATTTTGCTGTTTTCTTGCAATTAATTCTTACAAGTTTAAAAATTTTAAAGAAATGTATATTTGGATGGGAGTAGGGGTAATAACATTCCTTTTGGCGTTATTTATGCTTGGAGTATTATGATCATTTTTAGAATTTTTATTTTTTTACTATCTTTTTTATTTTTAATATCTGGTTTTGTTACTATGGTTTCTCCTGATGTAAATACTATGTTCTTACCTATAGAGGTAGATGGCATGCATGAAGCTCATTTTGCAAGAACTTATGCTGGTTTTATATTAGCAGTAGGCTATTTATCAATGAGGTTTTTATATTCTTCATCAAAGGTTCAAATTGGTTCAATAGTTTTTTATGTCATATGTTTTATGCTTGTCTCTAAAATTTTTAGCTTTATCTATGACGGTGTCTCAGCTGAACTATTTTCTACTTTTGTAATTGGAATAATTTTTGCGATCAGTTTATATGCTGTTCAAAAATCTAGAAAAAATCAGATTGACTATAATCTTTAATTATAATTTTCAAATTATTCTTTCCATAGAAATATAATACTCTATAATGCACAAATCTGGGGATGTGGTGGAACTGGTAGACACGCTTGGCTTAGAACCAAGTGCCGCAAGGCGTGGGGGTTCGACTCCCTCCATCCCTACCATAATTTTTCAATATCAATAATAGAGATTACTAGTAACTCATATCATAGATGATATGCATCATTCTTATATATAATAATTCTTGACATTGATTTTATTGATTGTATTCTTCACCGGGTCTATAATAATTATGCATAAAATAAGCATTTAGAGAGGAATCTAAACATGAATAATGTAAAACTATTAATGTTAATGTTAATTCCATTAGTACTCGTTTCGCAAGAAGTTGAGGAAGTGGTTGTAACAGCTAACAAAAAAGAACAAACTTTGCAGGATATTCCAATGAATATCTCTGTAATCTCTGAAGAATCACTTGATGAAAGAGGAATTACGAACCCTGAAGATTACCTACGAACACTTGCTGGTGTATCAACTCCTGGTGGCTCAGATTATTATACTTTTAGAGGGTTAAATACATCTACTTCTCAGCGTTCATCTGGAACCTCAACTACATACGTAGATGAAGTGAGTGGCTCTTTGATGGGTTTATTTGATGTAGAAAGAGTTGAAGTTTTAAGAGGACCTCAAGGAACTCTATATGGTTCAAATGCTATTGGTGGAACAATAAGATATATTACTAATAAACCAGATTCTTCTGGTGCATATGGAAAAGTTAGAGTTGGTTATGGCTCAAAGAGACTTGCTTCTGATCCTGAAACAACGATAGAGGCAATGTACAACTTACCAATTTCTGATTCATTAGCTTTAAGAGCTGTCTATTCTCAGATAGTTTCTCCTGGTATATATAAAAATATCCAAACAGGAAATACTGTCGGTGAAGAAGATGACTCACAGTTAATGCTAACTTTAGGATTTAATGATGGTGGAAATCTTGACGGCTTCATTAGATATTTTAGTGCTAATAATAAAGCATTTGGTATTTTAGAACCCGGTCAAAGTAAGCCAGGTAGCGCAGATGTTTATGATCCAGGTTGTGCTCAACCTACTGGATGGTTTTATGGGTCAGGTTGCGAGCGTTTGAGCGCTATTTCATCATTTGGTTCAGCCGAAGGAGTTGATGTTGCAATGATAAATTATGACCCACAGTATTCACATGCATTAGCTGCAGATGAATCAGAGGAAATAAGAACAGAAATGTTCTCAGCGACCATAAATTATGATTTCGGATTATTTGATGCAAATCTTGTTGTTTCAGATAGAAAAGTTACTGATGACTCAGTTACTGATTGGGCTAGAATCGATATGGATGACTACGTACCAGCACCACTAATAGTTGATGGTGATAGAACATACATGAATACTTCAGAACTTAGATTAACCTCTAAACCTGGTCAGTTCGAATGGACTGTTGGTTATTATAGTTACGATTGGAACGAAGAACCTAATTCAGTCAGTCAAACTCAGTATGCCGTGGATCAGAGTTGGCTTGATTATGTTACAGAAATTGCTGGTCAAGTAGATCCTTCAGAATATGATGCTACAGCATATTGCCCACCTTTCTGTGAAGGACATGAGGGCTACCCATATCTTTACTATGCTTCTTACACTGCTTTTAACCAGATAAGTGAAGAATCTTTCTTTGGGCAATTCGATTATCATGTTAATGATAAATTAACATTAACCTATGGTATTAGAGATTATGAAATAGAAGATTCATCTGAATCATATCAATATGGTATTTTCTACTTAGATAATGAGGGATGTGATCAAGAGACTGATGCAAATGGGGATCCGGTTGCCAACACTGGTTCATCACCAGCTGGAACTCAGTGTGCTCAGTTATCTGGAGGAGAAGCTGATACAAGATCCAAGTATGCAATTAGCTATGAAGTTAATGATGACTTAACTTTATATACTACAAGAGCAGCAGGATACAGACCTGGTGGAAATCAAGCTCCACTTCCTCCTTCATGTAGCAGTGATGAAACTGCTGGTGATACTTGGGCACCAAGATTTGACTCTGACGAAGCTGAAACTACTGAATTTGGTCTTAAAGCTAGAGGAGATAATTACACCGCCAATGTTACTTATTTCCAAGTTGATTGGGATGGTATTATTATTTCGGTAACACCTGGTTGTGGCTGGAGCTATAATTATAATGGCGGTAAGGCTGAAACGTCAGGCTGGGAAGTTGAGTTTACATATGGTTTAACCGATACATTATCACTGGATTTTGCAGGCAGCAATATGGAGGCTATAACTTCAATTGATTTAGACTCACTAGGTGCTTCAGCTGGAGATAGATTACCTAACACTGTTGAGACTCAATGGAACTTAGGTATTGTTTTAGATACAACTATCTTAACTGTTCCATCATATGCAAGATTAGATGTTAATTATTATGGCGATAGCTTTAATACATTTGCCGAAAATCCAAACTCAAGCTCTCCTGAATATACTAAATTAAACTTTAACTTAGGCATGGATTTAAGTGATACGTCCAAATTATCTTTATCAGTTGATAACTTGCTTGATGAAAGAACTGAAGCCTATATCTACGCAGTTGAAGATACAGGATGGAGACCAAGAAACTGGATGCAGTGGATACCGCCAAGAACAGTATCTGTAAAATATAGCTACAGCTTCTAAGTTAAAAATAACTTATACTTAAAAGCCCCTTTAAGGGGCTTTTTTTATGCATATATTAAATGAAAATACCAGTTAGATTTAGATTAATTTTTATGTCTTTTTTAGCAGTTTTTATCTGCTATATTGATCGCGTAAATATTTCTGTAGCCATTATTCCAATGCAAGAGCAGTTCGGATGGAGTGATTCACAAACTGGAATTATTTTCTCATCATTTTATATTGGTTATTTTTTTACTATGGCTATTGGTGGATTCTTAGCTGATAGATATGGTGGTAAGGTTGTTCTAGGTTGCGGAGTTTTATTATGGTCATTTTTTACAATACTTACTCCTGTATTTTCTTATAATGGTTTTCTTGCTCTTATTTTTATAAGAATTCTGCTGTGTCTGGGTGAGGGGATTACCTTCCCATCCTGGCATTCACTATATGCTAGATGGATACCTTTTAATGAAAGAACGAGATCAGTTGCTATAACAAATAGTGGAATCTCAGTAGGAACAATATTTGGTT
>Ga0228638_1000511_pt1 | contig 17144 bp, 17 predicted proteins | sample 48DmetaG_FD_182704 | JGI IMG/M metagenome (GOLD analysis project Ga0228638, IMG submission 182704) | Seawater microbial communities from Monterey Bay, California, United States - 48D | ecosystem: Environmental > Aquatic > Marine > Coastal | place: USA: California | collected 2016-10-31 | reverse complement strand
CTGAATCGACTTGTGCTGTGCCCAGAGACTCGCTATACGCGTGGGGAATTTGCCGACGAGGTGTTTGAGCGTGTGCTGATGCGTTTGCGTCACCTCGTGTTCGCTGTGAATTGCCAGATAGTCGCTAGAGAGTCGTTGAATGGGAACCTCCCCGATCTGGATCTCGACGTACTCCACGAGCGCGTGCGCCACGCTATCGATCCATCCGGTCGCGTATTGCGTTCCTCCGTCTGGAATACGGTTGGGTAGCGGTGGGAGCTTGAGTTTGAGCGATACGCACGACAGAAAGTGACCCTGGTCTTGTCGAATCCGGAACCTCGTGATGGAACCAAACTCTGGCGTTGACAGTGGGTCGATTTCGATCGTTTCCCGAGCAAAGTTACTCGTCTTTTGGAACACGCGATTGAAATAACTGAATTCCGGGTCGTCAACGAAGAACTTATCCCTGAGACCGGTCGTCGCGAGTTGAACGCGACCAGCCATCTATTATACCGCCCTAAAAAATTAAGCCAGCGATTCCTGCGTCGTATACGAGTGTGTTGTACGAGACGGCATACACTCGAACCCTATTGTCGTGGCCGGTATACGCACCAGAAATGCTCGGCGCTGTCGAACTTATTCGCGTGCTCCGCTGTTCAATCTCGACGTCGAGCGCTTTGTGTGCGATGCGCGAGAAATTGACTTGTCCAGTAGGCGCCGCGCTCTGTGGCTTGATCGCCCACGAAAACATCGCAAACTCACCCTGAATCTCGTGATCGAAAACGGTGTCCGAATCCGCGCCGTCTATCGGCCCGACCTCCGTCGTCGATACTTTCAAGTAGTTGTTTGGACAGTTCACGTGGTGTCTTAATGCTTGCGCGTACGTCAGGTACTTATTCTCTTGTTTGAAAACGACCGCGCCGTTGAATCGAAGCTCGGCATGTAGGATTTTGTTGTAGTTGTTTGGAAGGTTTTTCTCCTTTGCGTAGTCGCTCTGAGACACTAGAAACATCTCGCGTACCGGTCCTTTGAATCCCAAGAGCACAGTTTTCTTCGTTTCGCCGTACGGGAGGATAAACTCTGAGACTTGGACTTGCGTGATGACGTGCTCCAAGCGTCTAGTCATAATGTATGCCTTCTCTTCATCGCTCAAGAAGACGAATTCCGTGTCGAGTGAAATGTTTGCGATACTCGCCGATGCGTCGACCATGTTGCCATCGTCATTCGCCTGTACGCCACCCATGAAGAGCATTTCAGACATCGGTCGAAGCTTGATGCGAATCGTTACTTTTTGGCTCGTGAGGGCCGCCACGGGTAGCGCCAAATGACTTTTGCCCTCAAACCAGAATGGGAGCGTGAGATAATACGTCCACTTACCCGAATACGACAGAATGTTTCCGTGGCCTGTCATGAAATAGACCGATTGGTCGAGATCGTCTTGCGCGTACGATAGCTGCTGGTTCATGTAAATGAATTCACCGTTAAGTCTCGAGATCAATTGGTCGCCAATCAGGAGATCACAGTGCTCGATGAGGTGTGTCATCGCCGAGGGTGGGTAGTAGTTGTCGTTTCGACCCACGTTATCAGGGTTTGGGTCAGGCAAAGTCACCTTGAGCGTCATGGAGCGGATGAGATCACCGGCATCGCGCGGAATGTCACAAATGATTTCTTCGCCAAAGTCGACGCGACTCCCTCTGAATGGCGTTTCGACAGTTTCGATGGCGAAGCGCGTGTGTCTCTTGAACCGTTTCAAAAAGTGCGAATACTGTGGAGTCGCAGTGATCCACTGGTCGAGTGCACCGACGGTGGCGAGCTGAAGCGGTGGCATGCTGCTCGCTCTCTAGTGTAAGTGTGTAAAATTTTCATCAGAAAAAGGTGGCACTATCTCAGAAGCCATGGCGTCCATGAACCTTCAACTCAAGAAATTCGACCCGTCGAAGATGGCGGACGACGCCGTCTCTGTGTTCATCGCGAAACGGCGTAGCGGGAAGAGCGTCCTCATGAAAGATATCATGTATCATAAACGCCACGCGCTGAGCGCGGGAATCGTTCTATCAGGAACTGAAGAAGGCAACGGGTGGTATTCGAATCCCAAAACTGGGTTCATTCCTAACCTCTTCGTCTATAATGACATGGACTTGGAAGCCATCGAGCGCCTGATTGATCGCCAGCGTAAACTCGTGAAACAGAATCGTCCAAACTCAAACTGTTTTCTCATCATGGACGATGTCATGCACGAGCCGAAGGCTTTGAAATCCCCGATTATCAGACAAGTCTTTTTAAACGGTCGCCACTGGAAGATTTTCACAATGATTGCGGCGCAATATGCGATGGATATGGGTCCTTCATTACGCGCGAATATCGACTATTGCTTTATTTTGCGCGAAAACATCGTTGCCAATCGCGAGAAGCTTTGGAAGCAATTTTTCGGTATCTTCCCTAATCTGGACGCATTTAGTCGAACAATGGATGCGTGTACTGAGAATTATGAGTGCCTAGTGCTCGACAACACGGTAAAGAGTAACAAAATTGAGGATTGTGTATTCTGGTATCGTGCGCGATGCCCCACACCCAAATTTAGGATGGGCTCGCCCCAGTTCTGGGGCGCGCATAACAAATTATACAATAAGGACCATGAGAAACGTCTCGACCAATCGAAGGTGAAGAAGAACACACACTTGACGGTTACGAAACGCAAATGACGATGCGTCGAATTTGATTTGAAAATTTCAGGCGATGATATAGTGACCGATGTCGGCTGAAATTTCGAGCTTGAATTTAAACGACGACGGTGAAATGTATACGGGCTTGGGTCAACCGACACCACCAAACAACGAGCCTTCGCGAGCACATCAGAACAATAACGCGGCGACCGCGTTTGTGCCGAATGCCATGGAAAAAAATATTGGTTCATCTCAAAGCGCGCCGGCAGCCATGATGGACTCGACGCCTATCAATGAACTGATGCTCAACGGTGAAGACGCCTCCGGTATTCTTCAGCCGCCGGCGATTCAGAATGATCCGCGAATGCAGAGCATGTTGATGCAAGCTCCGCCCCAAACGCAGATGGGTGTCGCCGCGCAGCCACCCACCGAGGTGAAGCCAGAGAGCAAAAATGCGTTCAATTTGACTGACGATCAACTCACGAGTCTCATCGTTGTGGCGTGCTGCGCCGCCGCTGTTTCTAAACCGGTCCAGGATTTCCTTTCCCAGAAGGTCCCCAAGTTCGTGAACGATCAAGGTTCGCGCTCAGCGGTCGGTCTCCTCGCGACGGGTGCGGTTGCCGGCCTCGCGTTTCACTTTGCCAAGCAGCAAATCATAAAATAAATCTGTGTGTATAGTACGAACAAACAAACAAAATGCCAAACTATTCCAAAAATCGGCCTTCGTGGAAATTTCCGCCGCCGCCCCGTGGAACTTACGGTTACCCGGCGCATTATAACAAAGTAAACAACGGCAGAAAGCCAAATGCAAACACAGTACGAGCAGCGAAAGCCTACGGGATTCGCCTGACGTACACGGCCATGGTCGGTGGTAATTGGAATCGCCGCTTCCCAAAAACGAATTGGATGCTTGAAAAGGAGATTAGAGCTGAACGCAAACACCGCAAATCTATCGGCAGATCAACGCCATACTAAGACGACGAATCACTAAATGATCGAATAAAAACTCTTTTTAAAGCGTGCGCTCAACAAGCGCTTTAAAAAGATTGATTTTATTATGCCCCATCTATTCGAGATATCATAGCTTTCTTATCTTCCTCTGAGTACTTTGCGTTCTTTGCCAGGTTATCACCCTCCGTGAGTAGTTGTGAATTCATGTAGTGCCAACAATACTTATTGTCGTCTGGAAGAGTCCACGCGCTACACGGGATAATTTCATCGATGTGCACCTCTTCGTCGGGTCTTGGGTCACGTCCGTACCGACGACGAAACGATTCCGCGAGCCATGCGCACCAATCTTTCAAAGACATGCCGAGATCTCCGAGCGTGCGCGTCGATTTATCCGCACCCGCGCTTATGAACGCATTGTATCGTCGCTGGCGGCGTAAGTGTACAATGTACCCTTCCGGAGAACACACGTCGCACTGGCGGCGCTCTTTCGGCGTACCGTGACGCGTGAGGTGCTCGCAATACCTACCACCGCCGCCGCACTCCGCGACGCGACACTCTGAACGTCGTGTGCCGTGCTCGCAATACGATCCGCCGCCGCCACACTCCGCGACGTGACGACAGAATGAACGTCGTGTGCCGTGTTTACACAAGTCTCCGCCCACTTTGAGACCGCCGAGCTTTGTGCGCGCGACGTACGCACAATACTCCGAACGGCATTGAGACAGTCGCTTATCGCACGCGCAATACGTATTCGTTCGTTTACCATTGTACATTTTGTAAAAGCCTGACGGTTCATCGAGGATTATTCCGCAAAACCCTTTATTCCATCTTTTAGGTGGCATACTACATACCTAACGTCTCTAATCTTTAAGCCCCATCCTGGATTCGTTGACCACAAAATTGTTCGCGCGTAGGTATACGATCGTAAATTCCGATCTGCATGGCGATATTTCTGAGCTCGACGTAGTTCGCCCAGAACTCTTTGGAGTGTGAATATTCGTTCACAGTACAATGGGCAAGTTCATGAAGTAAAACATGCATAATTTGGTTCGGCGTTCCGTCAAGACATATGGCGATCTCTTGACCCTTATTTGTATTCCAACCAACGCTTTCGCTCATTTTCAAGTACCCCGTGATTGGTTTTTCATGCCATAACATGCGAAACTTTTCGTTTTTCGTTTCCACAAGGTGTTCTCTCAACGCTTTGTACTTTTGTTTTACAATGGTGAGCTCTTCTGGAACACTCGTCTGCGCGAAAATGAAAGCATTCAAAATCACAAGAGCGACCAAAGCGAGCATGCTGCTACCTAGTATATGTAAACAAAAATTTTGTGTACAACTCCGAGATGGGTGAACCGGTCAAAGGCTCCCACGTTTTCAACTCAAAACCTGCGTCTTCGAGGTGTGTGATGAGTAGATCTTTGTATGCAATTGGTTCTTTGATCGCACCATTCTCGTAGTATAAGGTATCGGCCAAATGGACGTAGCAGTTTTCGCCGAATCCTCCATCACCCGGTTTCTTCAAAACGAAAAAACTCCCATCTTCCAAATTGATTGGGACACGCATTGTGATTCTATGCGAATCGGGGATAATACCACAGAGAATCGTATTCTTTTTCGCGCGAGCCTTGATTTCTTTAATCGTGCTCGTGAACAGCTCTTTCGTTTCGAATATATAGTGTAGCGAAAAATTGAAACAGATGACATCGAATTTACGGTGGGGTGTCGCGTGAATATCACCCTGGTAGAAATTGACGCGTATCTTCATGTTCTTTGCGCGCCTTTTCGCCTCCGCCAGCGACTGTTCACATGGGTCACACATATTGATTCCCCCGACATTACACCCTCGCCATTTTTGCAGATCACCGCCTCTCCCGCACCCGACGTCTAAAATATGGGAACCGGCATCCGTCACACTCTCTATGAGCTCTCTCTTGAATGCATTATGGCGTTTTCTGAGCTCCTCCATTATATTTGATAAATACTGGCGCCTTCTCTCTAAGTGAGTATTAAACGACACCCAGTAGCACATTTTCCCTTTGTAACGGCACGTTTTGCCAATTGTACAAATACATGTTCACTCGCCCAGAACCTTCGAGAAACTTGTTTTTAGTCAAATCCGCGTCCTTCATTCCGAAATTTAACACCGTTAACACGTCGAATCCCAAGTTTTTCGCGAAAATGACGGCGTGTTTCGGATCTCCGACGATTCTCTGCGCGAAACACTGCTTTATCACTCCAGCTTTCGTCACTGAATTGAGCTCGTAGAGTGACACGAGCGCGTCTTCGTCGTCCGCGATGAACGTGCGTGCCGTTTTTAGGAGCTTTTCGCGGACGTACGTCTCGTCGGATTCGATGTGGGCGTCGTACGTCGATTCTTGTGCTCGCAAAATTTCGAGGATGCGTGGCACGTCATTTTCATTAGCCTCGCGCAAATGTGATGAGCCGCGCACGTCGTGGTACTTTGATTTCGGGTCGTTCGTTTCGAGAAATCCACACTCAATGAGCTTCGGTGGATTTAAGAGTCGGTGAAAATAAGTGGCCGTGCACGCGATACCCGGTAGCGTCGCGCTCGCCGTGTAGATCGCCTGTTCAATTCCACGCAAAACCGCACGTCGCGTGATTTCCTGGATGAGCAGAGGCGCGAGACCCTTGTCTCTGTATTTCGCGTGAAGACAGAGAAAATTTATGAAAACGATTCGCTCGGTCACACCCTTGACGTGGGCGGTACCCGGCGTCGCCGAGATGAAGCCGATGAGTTTGCCCTTCTTTCTCAACGCCACGTTGAACTCGTCGTCCTCGTGTAACTGCCAATCAAGGAATCGCGCGGTGTACTCGAGATAGGACGTTTCGTCGCTGAGATAGTGATTGCACAGTAGATTACGCAGATCGACTGTACTACACGTCGACCATTCGTACGTGTCGTCCGGTAACTGGGTTTGCGCGTCGCTCTTTATGAGCTTTTTCTTTGTATGAGTGGGTTGATTCTCCCAGAAACCCATCCCATGTGGTGATTAAATGTATGGCCACCTCTTTAATACGCTTAAAGAGGAGCGGACATTTACGAATACAAAGGACGACGACATGTCTCTCACCGCCGACACTATTTTACCGCCGGGCCAACTCTTCGCGTGCGTTTCGATCGTCGGCCCCGAAGGATGCAATCAAAAGTGTGATAAGTTTGGTTTGAAGATCCGCGGGTGTTTCGGCACTCAAGACGAAGCCGCGAACTGGGCGAAGAAGCTTCAAGCCGAGGACGCGACGTTCGATGTATGGGTCATGAGTATGGGCCAATGGGTTCTGATCCCACCGGACCCGACAAATTGCGATGACACGCACTATGCCAACGATAAACTCGAGGAACTCATGAGCGGCTACCGCGCGAACCAGCGCGAGGCTGCGAAGATGTTCGAAGAGCGCAAACGCGACATGATCGAAAACACCGACGGAAACTACCTGAAACCGGGTGATGAAAACTCCAAGTTTTACAACAAACCGGACGTGCCCCCGATTTCGCACCCGGCCGAAATCCTCGAACGTTTGAAGAAGGAAAAGCCAGACGCCGACATGGAAGAGCTCGTCAAGGAAGCCGACCGTCTCGTTCAAGAGGAAATCGAGGAACGTCGCAAGACGGAAGAACAAGAAGAAGAATAATTAATCTCAGTTACATGTAATGACCATACTCAGTATCGTTCTCAATATCATAACCATCGCCATAGTCGTCTCCGCGCTCTTCTTCCAGGGCCACAACTTAGAAGGTGACGTTCGCAAATATAAGCCGTTCGACCGACTGTTCGCGTCGAAAGTGTTCAATGACAACGAATACGACCCTCTCGTGACGGGTCGTGCGTATTTTGCCGAGGAAAAGACGGGTAACCTTGGCAAATTTACGGGAAACACTATAACCGCGCGGGAGGAGAATTGGGACGATGATGTGGGCCACATTCAAAAGGTTTGATTAAAAATTACTGTTTGAGAATGATCGGCTGCATAGTGAGTTTCGATACGACGAACCCAAACAGAAAAGCCGCAAAACACAGCATTACCGTTGACTGATCGACGGACGTGAGGTCGAGCGTTGTTTTCTTTGGTGGTTCCGTCGCGTAGAGTGAATCCATGTATTGTTGAGGGTGGTGGTACGGCTGTTGCTGCTCTTCGTAGTATTCCTCGTGGGGTTGTTGTTCTTGCGCTACCGCCGGGGCATTATCTATGGGCGCCGCGTCGATATCATTGGGTGAGTATTGGAGCGGTCCAGTTCCCAAGTCGGTTTCCATGGATGGATGTGTATTACAAAGACGCGTCTCTTTTAAGCTTTAAAAAGTTTATGCTTCACTACCGTCCGATACGTCGTCGTAGTCGTCGTCTTCACCATCACTCGTCTCATACTCTTCTTCGTCTTCATAATATTCCGAATCGGACTCCTCATCTGAATCCGCGACGAATCCACGCAAGTTTCCATTTTCGTCCGCGTCCTCATCGATCGTTATCGCGCGGGGATTTTGAACATCGCTATCGCTGTCGTACATTTCGTCGTCCGTGGCGATGTCGCTTGCCCCATCGTCATCGGAGTTGTACTCGTGCGACGCGTAATCATCCACAAGATTTTCACAATCCGGTACGTAGACGATATTTGGTCGTTTGATGAGTCGTCCACTGCGCGTCTTGATGGTCGCCATCCCTGTCTATTCATGCATGCAGCCTCTTGTTTAAGTACCTTGATTGAAACGGAATCCTCTTTTTCAAGGAATGTTCAAAAAGCATGGTCTCGTATTCATAGCCTATTTTTTCACACAAAGCGTCAATCTCATCGCTAATTTGGTAATTATTAAACAGCGCGAGACTCTGGAGCGCGTCTATGGCGTAATACAGATGGGTCGCCGCGCGGCGGGGGTCATCTTGTGCGAGCAGTTCACACCGTCGAAGTTGTGATAAAAACGTTTTGAAATCGTCCGGTTCGATGCCGCTGTACTTGTGAGCCTCCTTTTTCAACGCTCGCGCGTTTCCTAACTGTGATTTTGATTGGCGCAGCGCGAAAATCAAAACACCAGTGGCCAAGACGAACGCCGTTGACATTCTAAAGTAAGAGTCTATTTTTTCTGACGGAGTTTATCGAAGAGATTATCGGTCATTTCCCGTGAAAACTTGGTTTTGCAATCGCACAGACGTGTCATGAACCCCTTTTTGTTGATCTCGTAGGATACACACTTGTCGTGCTCCTGACCCGGCGCGAGACCTGGGCACATTTTCGTGCTCGTAGTGACCACTATTTTCTGTCCTTTGGTCCGGGTAACCCGCAGTACGCTCACGTTACCGTGTTTCATGCCCCACTTTCCTTTGATGAATTGCTCCACCTCACCCTTCAGCGCGTCGAGTCCTTCTCGATCGCTCTTCCTCTTCTCGCTCGCGCTCTTCATTCTTAACACGCTTTCGTCCCGGTGGTTGTGGCCGAGCTCGCTCGCGCTCTTCGTTAATAATTGAGAATCAGTATATTGTTGCACGGGTACGAACGCCGCCTTCTTTTCCTTCGAGTTTGGAAACAATATCTCCTGGAGAGGTTCGGGAACGCTGTATCTCTTGCTAATGAAATCCTTGCAAAAGCCAAAACGACGCTCGCTCAAAATTTCACACCTACAAAAACACTTTTGCGCGGCCCACTCACCCGCGACGAAAAACCAGACGTGATTGCTACCGTGGTCGCGTCTTATGTTTTCGCAGTATTGAGACGTTGTCGAAACGACGAGCGTTCCGCTTTCCTGCCTGTACATCCGCGTGATGCGAGCAGCCCCCTGCCCCTCCATGGTTGTCTGAATAAACTGTTCGAGAGCCGCTCGCGCGTTCTCGTCGTTGACCTCGTTTTTCGTCTGCTCCTTCGTAAAGCTGCCCTCTTCTTTCACCACGCGGGTCGGAGAGTCTATGGAGACGTGGATTTCGCTATCAGTGCGCACGGTGGCCATTTTCAAATACTCCAGCGTAATCTCTTGACTCTTCACGGGCAGCAGCGCGGAGAGTGGTTTGTACGTGTGGTAATAGATCGGGACGTACGGCTCCTCTATTTTGCGCCCGGTACCCTCGCACGCCATACACGACTCTTTCTTTCCCATGCACACCGGACACTTGGCCTTTTTATAGCTCCACGGTAACCGGAACCCCGACCCTTTGCTCTTTTTGATGGGACAGCCGTACACCGCGCGATCTATGATCTGATCCCAATTGTAGGACGACGGTTTCATGGTATAGAGTGCGCAGAGTATGTGCTCTCGGAGGTTGACGGCGGACATTTGATCCACGACGAGACCTGGAAAGTTCAGATGAATTCCGTACTTGGTCTTTCCATTGCCGGCGTCTTTGGGAGGGGACGCGCTCACGAGACAATCTCTCCCCCCGTGGTTCCGCACTTTGTTGCATATGATCTTGACGATCTCTTCGACCTCACTCATGAGCAAAGCTTCTGTGGTCTTGTAGTCAAAGTCAACAAAGAAGTTGAAACACGGTCTCGACTTTTGCTCGACGACAAAGATGCGCTCGCCGCTCTTCACCGCGCGAACGTACTCCTCTTGAAACGAAAGCAATTTATCAGATGTGATCGAAAGGCACCCGCCGTCCATTAATACATGTGATAGATTACGTCCCCCGTGGTCGAGTTTGTTCGCGGCGCACCACCTGCGAAACATCCTACCTACTCTTCGAAGCGAAAATTTCCTCGAAGCCAGTGGTGCGGAGTGACGTCTGGCGTTTCGGGGATCGGTCGCGACGCGAGATCTTTTTTTATCATGAGGAGCTCGTAAACGGTTTTTGATTCGACCTCTTTTGCGTATTGTACGCCATCGTGGCCTAATTTATTCGCGAGCTCAGTTATTTGCATTAAAATGAATGATTTACTCTTAACCATCTATTTATGTAAGTTAAATGATTTTCTTTTTTCCGGCTCAGTACGCAGCGCATCGTAGAAAGATGGGTTTCGTATAACGTTGTTTACTATCAGACTCCATTTCGAGGTGTGCGCGTTGAATTCCTGTAGACTTTCAAAAGCCAAGATGTCGTTTTCGTCGTACACTCGCTTGATTGGTTGCTTGTTGAGTTTCCTGAGCTGGTACCTCGCGCACTCATCTGAAAACTGCTTCACGATTCGTTCCCTGTGATTCGCATCGTAATCGACAAAGAAAATGAAAACGCTGTATACGAGTTCACATCCATCCTCCTGGATTGAAAATTTGAAATCACTGTATTGACCCTCTTTAAGGTCTATCACGCCTCTCGTCTCCTCGAGTAACTCGCGGAGCGCCGTGCGCAGCGGATTGGAGATTTCACGCTTGCGACACCCTCCTGTGACAAACAGCCATTCCTGGTGCCTTCGATCGCGCGCTGTCAAAAATATGTAACCATTGGCCGTTGAGACGACGGGAATGGCAATCGCTTTATGCTTCGTTGTATTGCTCATGGGTGGTTCGCATGCGCGTTCCTGTTATGACATCACTTAATTTTCCTCGGTATTTTCGGCGCCGGTGGTCTCGACCTCTTCTTCTTCCATCTCGCGCGGATCCATCGGCGGGGGAGGTGAGCTGAGAATGTCCATCATTTGCATGCTGACGCCCTTGAGAGAAGAGACGTCTTGCTTTTGCTTGTTCATTTCAGTGAACATGTAAATCGTGGTGAGAATGCAGACGGCAACGGCTATCATGGTGAGCGTGTCCTTTTCGAAATTGAACATGACGCGCTGGTGTAGTGGTATAGCTACCGATCTCTTTAAGCATGATATATCGCACCCATGTTCGTCTTGGTGTCTTTCGGACAGGCGTAGTCCGTGCCTAGTTGGATGGCTTCCGCGTGCTGATGTTTACAGTTCTTGCCTTGCACTGATGATGTCGATTGTTTTGGTGGTGTCGGCTGACCCATGAATTGCTCAAGCATGCGCGACTTTGGGTCGTATGTGAGCACGAAAACGACAGCTATCAAGGCAACAATGGTCCAGATGTTGTTTACCGGTAACATGGTATATATTAGTTACAAATTTTTTATTACGAGGCGAATGATAATGCACCCATTCCCTGGGATACCTTGAAGATGTTATACGAGACCGCGTAAATGTCGTCGTTGGAGAGGTCCGTTTCGGAAACGATGCGCGCGGAGTCGAGCCGGCTCCAGTTTACGGACCCTGTCGGTTGACTCTTCGACGATTCGAGGCAGAAAGGAATGAGGAGCAACTGGTTTTCGTCGCCGTCCACGTTAGCAAATGGCATGTGGTAGTAGAGCGGAACGAGCGAAAAGTTCGGCAGCGCCAATTTCGCTTCGGAGACATCCGTGCCGTTCATTTGAAGCTTCAAACGGTTCGTGGTACCGAGAAGCGACGCACCGGACACGTTTGCGGCCGCGAGCAGCTTGACGGGATGATTAAACGTGAGCTCGTGCATTTTCGATTGCGATGCGATGCTCTTTTGCGTTTGCGTCATGACGTAGTCGATGGGCTTGGCCGTGAACGCCGAACGCTCGTCCGTATCGAGATACAAATACGAGGCATACACCTCCCATTTCAAGTTGTTGTTCGCCGCTTGCGGACCCCACGTAATTCGGAGTTCGACGTCGTGATGCGACAGCGCAACGAGCGGGAGCGCGGAGCTCCAATTTTCGCAGAACCAGAATCTCAGCGGAAAGAAGGTATTTTGGCCGGAAATGCCGGACGCCTTGCTCTTGGAATAGTTGTTGGCAAAAATTTTCGGAGCGATGTGTTGAATGAAATGGGAATCCATTTCATCAATGACTTGTCCACCGACTAGAATTTCACACTTGGAAATCAGAGTGGACCAGTCGGTGATGCCGGTCTTGCGCGTCCACGTCCCAGACCCATCGATCGGGGTGAGGTACACGTAGGACAAAAGATCACCCTTTCGTTCGAAACGCACAGTGCTGAGACCGCCGTTCTGGACGTTTCCTTGAATCGTTTGGCGATCCGTGGTCTGCGCAAAGTTGGTGTGCCTGCGCGCGACGGACTTGAAAAAACTCACGTCCGGGTTTCCGGACAAGTACTCATCCTGGCTACCTCGCGCAATTAACATAGTGATACCGCCACTCGACATGGTGGTTGTTTGGTTATGCTTTGTACTGAGATAATTATTTTATTCTTTAAGCCCTATACTACTTTGACCCGAATTCGCGCGGCTGTGTTGACCGCGTCGTGTCTCGTCGCCCGTGCACCGCTCGCGTCTAAATGTCGCACCGCGTACGCGACCTCCGTTTCACTCGTCTCTTCGTATTGCATTTGACCGAACGCGTCGAGCACGGGCACCTCTTTTCGCGTCGTTCGCTGCTCGAACCCGTCTTTCGACGCACCGCTCGTGCCCATGATTTTTTTATAGACATCGCGCGTACGCGCGTCGTACCCTTCCTCGGCCGTTTCACTCTCTTCGACGACTATTTTGAAGAAACCGAGCTCATACGTCGCCTTTTCGTCCTCACCGAGCGTTTCCCACACACCGGTTTCGATGTACGTCGTGCTCACGTATGTCCACACCCCATCTTCGCCGCGCGAATAGTTGGCGCGCTCGTTCTCTGGTAAATTTTCATACACGTCGTCGTCCACGGACGTCTCGACGGTCCTGAAATATTTGGAGTGGTCGTAGTGCGGCCACTTGTCGACGTACTCGTTGAACGCGACGCGTTGCCACGCGTCTTTGCCGTAATACGTCACGGTTTTGATTTCGCGCTCGTTTTCACTGAGCGCGTCGTACTCTTCCCGCGTCACCACCAGCGTTTTGACGTAGGTCACGATATCCTTCTCTTCCGTTTTGACGCGTTTCACGCTCACGTGTGGTTGTGTGAAATCGCACGCCTCGAGCACCTTAGCCACCGTGCTCGCTCGAACGATGTCGTCACCCTGGCGTTTCGCATAGCCCGCGCCCACGTCGCTCAGACACACGAGATCACCCACTCTGAGCTTTCGATCGCCCGTTTCGTCGGTGACCCACAGGAAGGTCTCACTGCCCGGCCGAGCGAGACACACGCCTTCGCCTTCACTCGCGGCGATGCCGAACGCCGCGTTCGCCTCGCCGAGCGCGCACCGCGCCCCGCTCGAGTTGACGATGAGGTCTCGCACGTCTTCGAACGCCCCGACGGCTCGGACGGTGGTTCTGGCGTCTCGCTCGAGCGCCTTGACCTTTGCCTTTTCCGCTTGCAATTCGCGGTCCACCTGTTGAAGCGCGGCCGCCGCGGTGGTCCAGATGGCGTCCTTCTTCAACAGCGTAAAATCATTAACTCTCTGTCCAAACACGAAGACCCGATCCCGGCTGTCCACTGGTTTAGACACACGCACCGTGAACTCGTCGATGATTTCATCAATCAAGACGTCCTGTTCTGCCCCGCCTGCGTCGTACAGACGCAGTTCAGACGCGCCCGGTTGCAATTTTGTCGTGTCGAATTCCAAGACCGTACCCTCGGCGAATACGTTCGCGAGCTCGTACACGTTAGGAATGTATTCGGTTCGCGTTTGTGTCGAATGGTTGAGCACCTGCCCAACTTCCTGTGCGATGAAACCCCACACCGGCAAAGATCCACGGGTGACATCCGTGTAGTTGTACAATTTCGGTTTAATCAAACGGAACGCCTCGAGCGCGCTCGAATCGTTGACGTCCGCGATGTTTGTCTTGATGCGGCGATCCGAAGATTGAAGAGTGCCACTCGAAGATATCAAATAATCCCGCGTGAGAATGTTGCCCAGTGCGTATATGGATATACCGCTTTGTGCTTCTGTGACGACTCTCTGTGTAGTCGAGTTTTTGCCGGTGTTCGTTATCCAATGCGATGCCGCGCTTGTCATTGCAGCCCCCCCACCTGCAGGCTTGCCGACTGTGAGCGGTGCCTCGCTTGATTTACCACCCAAAGACACCGCCTCCGCGATGACACCACCCGTCACGACACCTCCTGTTTTGAGTACGGCACCGTTACACGTCGACGCGTACTTGCCATAAAATTGCCATTTCGTAAGAGAGGCTGTATCACTGGCTGTACCTCCCTGGAGCGTTTCAATAACGAATCGGTAATGTCTATACGGTGCAGATGACGACGGGAAGAATTCGTAATCTTGGTTCGTGTTCCACGCGTGTCCACTCAACTCATACACGGCGGTAAAAGAATCGTCTTCGTAATTTTTCGCCGCGATGACACCCGTCCTCGCACCTCTGTTTTGAAAGCTACCACCAAGATTGACATTCATGATAAACTTTTCGACTTGGATGGGCTGTCCGAACACGATTTCGATGTATTCACCTGAACGGGACGTCCCGTCGACTGTCGTCGAGGATGAACCCGTGTAACTACCATTACTTGTGGAATACTTTCCACCGGAGTCTTGCCATCTGTAGCCCGATGTATTGAATACCTGGAACGGATACAAAGGATTCGAGTCACCCCCTGCAAAAAATGTGCTACAACCGACTCTCAAAAGTCCGTCCTTTTCTGTCCAGACGTTGAACGTCCTAGCATTGCTATTGTTATCGTGTAGGTATGCGAAATCGCCCGTGTGCGTGACCTGTGTTTGTGGGAAGTACCCAACGTCGGTTTGCGGATTCACGACCAACCTCTGTTCTGGGTCGCGCAAACCTATGCCCAAGTTCCCTTTGTGTACACTCACCAGATCTTCGCGGTGGCCGAACCGCGCGGCCTCGAAATCGTAGAGTTCGCGGATTTGGTCAACCGAAAGTTTCTTTGAAAAGATACGTACGTTTGCAATTTTCCCATCGAACCCTGCACCACCGCTTAATTGTGTCCCTATTCTAAATGGGGTCGTCGTCGTCGTAAGATTGAGTGGATCGGCACCCGCTGTGTTGGATATATTTTCACTCACTGTCGTCTCCTTACCGTTTATGAAAATTTTCCGACTCACCCCTAAATTTCCAACACTTACACCAGAATCATTTCCACCGTCATATGTCCCCACGACGTGTACCCAGTTACCGTCCGTGTTCGGTGCATTAAAACGAAGGTCGTTGCCCCAGAAATACCATTGAAACACGTTTGCACCCGAAAATCGAATCGCAGATACACCGTCATCACCCTCTGTACCCAGCGATACGAAATGACCAGCACCAGTTGTATCTGCATTTATCCAAAATGAAAACGAATGTACCCACGCACCGGTGGTCGTAGTGAGTGTCGTACTCACGTAATCCCCATTCCCGTCGAACACCCACGCGTTATATTCGCTGTCGAACCCATTGTTGCCCGTGATGGTTCCCGTCGCGCCGTTCCCGCTCAAATCATAGACCTTGGTGGAGTCCGCGAAACTGTACGAGTCACTGTCGTTGGCGTCCCAGTACACCTCGAGGTGCTGTTGCCCTGGCTTGTTCGGGATGCTCCGGTGGACCACGTCGACGGACGTGTCGCCTTCTTCGTGGCCCCAAAACTGGAGGTCTGCAACTCTGGCATAACTAGTTAAACCACTGTAAATCTTTGTTATTTTCAAACGCAAATACTTGTAATATTGGGTGGCGTTTACGTGAACCCATGTACTCGCACCATACGATTCAAGTGGTAAATCGGTCGACGTGTTCAGAGACACCCAAGTTGTCCCGTCGTTGCTTCCAAGAAGTTCCGCATCTTGTGGTGCATGTTGATAAGTGGCGCTTGCATATGCTTTGATGTACATTTTAACGACTTTTATGGCGACTGGGAGTTCTAACTGTAAGTATTCGTCACCTGTGAGAGGTGAACCTGAGTATCCATAGTTAGATGTCCAGGATGTTGTATCGCTACTGTCGAATGCTTGCCATGCTTCGCGGGAAACGTAACTACTGGCAGTCGCTGTATACCCATCTATGGTCGAACTACTGGTTATAGGGATTTCCGGATACTTCACGAGTGGCCTATCGTGACGGGGCAATTCCATGACGACGTCGTCCCCGGCGAAGAATTCGCTCCCCTTCGCCATCCCGAGGGAGCCGGCCACCTGCAACTTCGCACTCGTGGGGGCGGCACCCACACCCGTGGCGGCTTCGAAGAGTTGGAGTTCCATGATACCCGCGCGATTGCTACCTGTACCTGCATTTAGAGAGGTTATAACAAGCCTATAGTATACATACGGCGTCGAGCTGATCACTTTTACTTCGGTGCCTTCTACATATGCCGCCGTAGTATACGAGATGTCGGCGAAATCCCTTAGAGTGCGCCATGTGATGCCATCATTAGAACCCATGATTACCCCTGATTTAGGCACACGTTCCAAAGGCCAGGTTTCGTAAGTAGTACCAGAAGAATAAAAAATTCTAGGGTACCATTTCATCGAATGCAGCGCGATTGCATTCGTCAACTTGATTTGGACCCATTCACCGTAATGCACAACACCACCAGCATCCGTAGTGGACACTGTATTGTTGTGAGCACCCGTCGATGTACTATATGTACTTGCACTGTCCCAATATTCCGTACTTTGTCCGATGAATAAGTCGTTGAAAACCGAATATATCCTTGTAAAACCTGAATTTGCACTGGATGCATCTACCACGTACCCCTCACTCTCATTAGCCTTCAAAGGCACCTTGGGCCACTTGATGTACCCCGTTTGGA
>Ga0228638_1000510_pt1 | contig 17168 bp, 25 predicted proteins | sample 48DmetaG_FD_182704 | JGI IMG/M metagenome (GOLD analysis project Ga0228638, IMG submission 182704) | Seawater microbial communities from Monterey Bay, California, United States - 48D | ecosystem: Environmental > Aquatic > Marine > Coastal | place: USA: California | collected 2016-10-31 | reverse complement strand
TTGATATTGGAATATCAATAAGAACCAATAGCTCGATGGCTCTTATGAGTATGATCTCTCTTGGGATGTTTGATATAGGATATGCCTATGAGACTCCAACAGATAACGGACTCTCTCAATTAAACCTAAGAACACACGAACTGGTACTTAGAATTAACCTAGGGGAAAGTGAGCCAAGTGAGGAGGAAGAGCTTGAGGCTGATCTCGAAGAGTAACTATATTAGTTATTATTTAAGAAATCAAATATTAAATCCTTATATTTAAAATATGGAAAATATTGCTATTCTTGCTCAGCTAATCATTGCAATATCAATTGTGGTCGTTTGGGTATTCCGCTTTGATAATATAGTCATGGAATTCAAACAATATGGTTTATCACCACTAATCAGAAGTATGGTGGGTGCTTCTAAAATTGCTTTATCTACTTTGTTGGTCGTAGGAATCTTTTACAAAGAAGTCGTTTTTATTTCAGCCTTGCTTATGGCTTTTTTAATGATCTGTGCTCAAATTGCTCATATTAAGGTAAAAAACCCTTTGACAAAATATATACCCTCTTTTCTACTTTTGATAATGTCACTATTTGTAGCTGCAGTCGACTCCGGTTTACTTTAAAATATGACATTCTCTCTAATTCTTATCCTCATTTCTGGGGTTTCATTTGTTATTTATGGAATATCCTCATTTTTTTCTAAAAAAATGCTTGGTGAATACAAGCGTTGGGGCTATCCTGAGCAGCGTCTTTTAATTGGAGGGCTACAGTTTTTAGGTGGGTTAGGTCTTTTCATAGGCTTGTATTTTAAGCCACTAATCCCTTTGTCTTCAGCTTCGTTATTGTTGCTTATGCTTGCTGCAATTGGTGTTCGTATAAAAATTAAAGATCAACCTATAATGATGCTTCCTGCAGTTTTTTATGCTTTAATAAACTTTTTAATTTTAATAAATTCTACTTTTTAAATAGATGTTTTTGAATTTATTTTATGATTTGCAAAAAGACCATTTGAAATCTAAATTATTTTGTTCTAGATCCTTCAACTTCAAACATTCCTGCAGCTATCCCTGTGATAGTGTCTCCTTCGAAATCTAATTCAAAATCTATTTGATTTCCATCGACAAATGCTTCAATTAAAAATGTTTTATCATCAATCTCATAAGAGGAAAGAATTTCCATTTCCTTTTTAATATTATCATTTTCATAAACTATCTCAGAGAGATAGGTATCACTTTTTTTTGAAATAGTTAGAACCCCAGGAACATCCACACCATCAATATCTAAAACTTTTACTTTAAATGTACCAATAAAAGGGTTTATGTTTTGGCTTTTGAAAATAGCGCAGGAGAGAAAAAAAGAGAGTAGTATTAATAAAAAAGATTTTTTCATTTCAATTAGTTTATGGTTAATAAGCTACTAATATAAATAAACTCTATCATTGTCTTAATTGTAATTTATCTTCCCTTCAGGAATTCTCTTATCTAAATTTAATGTGTTTCTTACACCATTTGCACTAATGACAACAATGTTTGCTTGTGAATCAAAATTTTCAGTTAGAAGGCTGTTTTGTATACTAATTGTTTTAATTTCACTTACATTACAAGCCTCTAATTCACAGAAAATTACGCTGTCCTCTGATAGATTAGCTGTTTCAAGTTTCTGCTCAATAAATTGTATATCAATTGGTTTTTCATTAATTAATATTGAGAGTTTAGAGTGTATATATTTTTCTATATAATGTTCTTTATTCTCAATTGGAGAATTCTTTTGAAAATCAGATCTTAAACCTTGATACTCATAAAGAGATTCCTCTAGGTCATTTACAAAAAGTTTAATTCTAATAAATAGTTCCTCGTTTTCTGGATTGTGTTTTACGGATGTATAGCTCATGTAAAATTCGTGAGCTTTGAGATCATGAGAAGAAATAATAATTAAAAATAGAATTAATAAAGTCTTAAAATTCATTATTTAGATGCGTTTATAAGCCATACTTATCGATGAGATAGATAAGGCCTGCTATAGAAGCAGTACCTAATTCAAGCTCGCGTGGATGAACGCTTGAAAATACATCATTTGGGGAGTGATGTAAATCGAACATGCGTTGTGAATCTGGAATAAATCCAATTGTAGGGGTTCCTAATGTTTTGTGTAGAGGATTTATATCTACACCTCCCCCTCCTTTTTTGATAAAATTAATTGTGTTATCATCAAAATAAGGCAACCATGATCTAAATTTTTCGATGGTAGTATCATCAGCAGTAACTCCAAACCCTCGCGGTGTAAATGCACCAGCATCACTTTCTAGGGCAATTAGGTGGTCCTCCATATTTTTCTTAGCTAACTCTGCATATTTTAGTCCTCCTCGAGTCCCATTTTCTTCGTTCATGAACATGACTGCTCTTATTGTATGTCGTGGAATAATCCCTAGTTTTTGAAACAGGCGAAGTACCTGAATTGACTGCATGCATCCAGAACCGTCATCATGTGCCCCATGTCCTACGTCCCAAGAATCTATATGACCACCAATCGTAATAATTTTATCTGGGAACTCTTTCCCGGTGAGTTCACCGATTACATTATGAGATGGAGCGTCCTTTAGAGTCCTACAATTCATTTTCATAAATAGCTCAGTATTTGGGTTTTTCCTTAATGCGCTAGTCAGGCGATCTGCAGATTTAACCCCCAATGCAGCGGCTGGTATTTTAGTTATTCCATCTTTGTACTTGGTACCTCCAGTGTGAGGGACATCATCAAATGCTGTTCCAACAGATCTTATTACAACCCCAATAGCTCCATATTTTGCTGCCATTGATGGCCCTTCAGCACGTTGATCAACTGCCCCACCATAAGCAGAACCTGTTGTGATTAGACGTTGATCAGTGGGACGATTAAAAAAAACAATTTTCCCTTCAATATTCTCACGTCCTAATATTTCTAAATCTTCAAGCCTTTGAACTTCTACAATCTTAGCTCTGATTCCATCTTTAGGTGTTGGAACTGACATTCCTAGAGCTAGTACAGATAAATCTTCTTTTGGATCTATTATCCTTGCAACTTCTTTATCTCCACGCTTCCAATTAGGAACAAACAAGTCTTGTTTGTATACTTTATCAAAACCATAATTATTCATAACCTTTTCGGTCCAATTCACAGCTTTAGCAGCACCCTCTGACCCACTTAATCGGTGACCTATTTTATTACTAAGATGATCAAGTAATGCATAGGTTTCTCTAGTTGTTAATGCCTCATCAAAAAATTGTTTTATAATTTTTGTGTCTTCTAAGTTTAATTCTGAGTGCTCATTACTTTTTTGTTTACAACTAACTAAGAATAAGAAATTTAAAATTAGGACAGTGGAAATACTGAAGACAAAGTTTTTCATATTTAATAGATTTAATTTTTAATACTTCTAAGATATAGCTTTTAGCTATTTATGTCGGATTTGGCTACTTTTTATATACTTCTTTAATTAGACTATTAATTAAATATATATTTAATTCATCATAATGCTCTTCATTAGAATCATCTATTAATAAATTTTCACTTAAGCCAAATAATTCTCCAATCGTATCAAATTGTTCTAAAACATAATGAGAATGTATTCCGCTTTTAACTTTTAAATCTATTTGATTTTTAAACTTCTCAAGTTTATGAAAGGTTTCACTGTCCATAATTTTTATTATTAAGTTCTAAAGAATAAGCCGTGAAGTTACAAACCCTTTAGGCAATACTAAAAAATAATACTCTAAAGAATTTTAAACCCTTTTTTCATAATTATTTTATTTGTAGAGATATTCCATAGCCTAACCAATCCTCTTAAGATATGATACTCTCCAAATCGTTAATTAAAATAAAAGGCGAGGTGTTTTTTGAATATATTCTTTATAGCCTTTGAGATGGCCCCATTTTTTATTTCCACTTTCTTCCAAGAGGTTCACTCCACTAACATATACTAAAAGAACATAGGTGAAAATTGGTGAAATTAATGTAACGTATTGTAAGTTGGAAAGTGATGAAAAAGAGATGATTGAAATACCCGTCCAAATTGAAATTTCTCCTAAATAATTGGGATGTCTTGAGTAGGCCCAGAGCCCTGTGGTGATAAAATTATTTTTGTTTTTTGGATTTTTCCTGAATTTTGTCTTTTGAATATCAGCAACCACCTCTATAAAAAAACCAACTATAAAAAATGTTAATCCTAAAAAAAACAAATTATTTATAACGACACCACTATTACTTGAAATTCCAGTTAACGCACAAAGTGAACAAATAGAAACCCATGTTGCCTGTATTGTCCAAGTCATAAAAAATTTAGTTGCAGACGGTTTAATGCTTCCAAACCTCTTATCCTCTCCATCCTTTTGGATTCTTAAAAATAAAAACATCCCTAATCTTATTGCCCAGACAAAAATCAAAAATGATAGGACAAGATTACCAATATTAAAACCATAAGTTATATAATTATTAATGTATATATAACTAACTATTAATATGTAATTGATACTTCCCGAAATATCATAAAATTTTTCAGTTTGATAAAAATATGCAGGGAAAAATAAAGCCCATTGTAATAAAAAGGAAATTATTACAGCATTGGTTATTAATTCATTTTGAATAAATAAAGTTAAAGAATAGGTAATTGAAAAAACTATTAATGAAATGAGCGCGTAACGAAAAGAATCTTTCATATTATAAAGAAACAAAATCTAAGAGAATTATAAGCTCCTGAAATAAAGATGAAGATTATAAATATAGTTTAATAAAAAACCCTCCACTTGGGAGGGTTTAAAATACTTAGTGTAAAAAATTATCTTTCTGAAAGAAGCAATCTTAAAACCTGGCTTCTTTTTATAGTTCTTAAATTGGTGATTTTCTTCATAGTTGCTTTCATACTTTTACCCATTGGATTTGTTTGATCCATCATGTCATAAATGTCTGACATATTGTTAAAAAATCTTGCAACAACATAATCAGAACCTTCAAGATTATTATTCCTTGGTGTTATGACTTTATGAAGCCCCCAACCTTTTAAATACTTGTTAGATTTTTGCATTGGTAAAAAAGTTTTTAATTCCATCTGCTCATAATCATAAAAATCAGTAGGGTCAACCATCATCCAGTCTAATACAGCGAATTTTGCTGGCTCTTGGTCAGCCGATGGGACAAATCCACCCTTGTAAGAAACAGTTACTAGTCCTGATTTAACAACCCTATCTCCCCATTTTTTTCTAACCATAGCTAGTTCACTTTCAGAAAAATTATTCCCGTTTCCACCACCCATATTTGCAGATTTGTCAGGGTCTTGTAAGTGAGCATAAACAAAAGTTGTATGATTTTCCCTGTAGCCTGGATTTTCTAATCTCCACATATCCCAGCCAATTTTATTCCCATTATCAATAGCTGCTTTATGTCCTTTTGAAAAATATTCTTTTTCACTATTAATATGGGCTTGTGCATCTTCGTTTTTTACTGTAACATAATGAAGATTGACGTACATTCTTTGTTGAGCATAGGAGAAACTAATGCATAAAAAGAGTAATAAAATTATTATTTTTTTCATTTTAATTGATTTATGATTAATAAGCTGCTAATATAGAAAACTCTACAATATTTCTACTATGTGTTTTTCTTACGGAACTTGATGAAGGGAGTATGAATGATATAAAAAGTGAGGATTTTAATTAAATTTTACCCAAATTTCCCAAGAGACCAACCTATTACAGCTCCTTGTAAAGCACCAACAATTGAAGAAAAGAATATATCAGTAAGAACAAATTGAACTGAAACAATGTTAGTTATTCCCATAAACTGAAAGCCAAAGAAAGCAAAAGTTAAAGCCCCAAACCATATTCCTGTAATAGCCCCATTTTTAAAATCATTTACTCCCATTTTATCAAAGCTAATTATCCATAAAATAATTAGTGATACACCACTAATCATCATAAAAATAGGATCTGGAGTCTCATTTACTACGCCAGGGAAAAGCTCACTAAATTCAGCTTGCTTTGGTCCGTAAAATAGTATTCCTGGTAAAATACTTGCAACTGCAGCTGCTACAAATGCTGAAATAAACGCTATAAAATATTTTTTCATTTAAACTATATTTATATTTAACAACTACAATATACCAAGAGTATCTGAATTCAATAAAGAGTGTATAACTATTAATTTAAAAAAATTCACTTTGGGTGTATTTATATTAGTATTCAAGCATTTTTTTTAACCCCATTTTTTTTATCTCCTTCCGTTTTAATAAAATGATATTATCATCTTTCAAGGAGTAAAATGTATAATTAATTTTAAATTTAGGAGGTGTTCTTTCTGAATATTCAGATGCTTTTTCCGCGGGATAAAATTTGGCAATTGGTTTTAATAAATATTTAAAACCATTATTTTCGAGTAATATTCTAAACCAATTATTACCATGTGTAATCCAAGATTCCTTATTATCTAAAAGTAAAATTTCATTTTTAGGATAAGTAAAAAGATTAGGCCCAACCTGTAAACGCATATAATCATCAAATGCGTCATACTTGACCTTAATTTTTTTTCCGTTGACAATTGTTGATATGAACTCATTATGATAAAATTTTGACCCAGTAATATTTAACATCCAGCTTTTATCACTTTTATCAAATTTAACCAGATTATTTACTTCTTCTACATTGGCGCTTCCATAATTACCACTCGAAGGTTGTTGGCTTTGAATAAAAAATGGTAAAAGAATGGTAACAATTAAGATTCTCATTTCTTTTGATTTATGGTTTACAGATTTAAATTTAAAATTTTTATAAGGATTTGCTGGTCATTTAGACAATATATAATACGATCATCAAGTAATGCAAAACTGAGCCTGTTAAAACAAATAGATGCCAGATAGAGTGAAAATACTTAATCTTATCAAGAGTATAAAAAATAATTCCAATAGTGTAGGATAGCCCGCCAATGATCAATAATAATTCTGCCTCAGAATCTAGTAGTTCAAACAGTAAGTTAATCTCAACAACAATTAACCAACCCATCGCTAAGTATAGTAAAAGAGAAATGATTTTAAATCTCCCTGTAAAAAAAAGTTTTTTCAGTGTTCCTACTATTGATAAGGTAAGCACTACAATAAAAATATTAATCCCCGAATACTCATATAGTGTTATTAAACATACAGGTGCATAAGAGCCTAAAATGAGATAATAGATGCTTATATGATCAAGAATCTGAAGCCTCTTTTTAAGCCTAGGATTAATAACAAAATGATAAACTGATGAAGATGAATAGACAGAGAATAAGCCAAAAGAAAATAATATAATAGATAGTGTACTTAGACTAGTAAATTTATTGTCAAAATAGAATAGTAAAGGGGTTCCTAAAACTGTAAGAATGACACCTATGAAATGCGTTAAACTATTCCAAAACTCTTCGTTTTTGTAATCTTTTACACTAATAAATTGCAACATTCAAGTGTATAATAATTATGCTAAAAAAATTAGAAGTACTAAACTTAATCAGGAGAATATACCGATGATTTAGTCATTGCTCGTATTATGCTCCAATATGCTTGAAATTAAGGTTATTTCATTAGCAGGAACCCCTGCACGTTCAGCATGTTCTTTTATTATGTCCTCAGATTCTGCATTATAGACACAAAAAACATTATTCCCAGCAATATAGCTATGCTCCTGTTCAATTTTTTTTTCTTCTTTCCTCATAGCAATTAGTACCGATTCAGAACCTTGTCCAATTTCATCTAATTTATCACTGGGAATTTGAGATGCACCTTCAATTTCTCTTTTAATTAAGTACTTGTTCATTTAAATTAATTTATGATTAATAAGCTACTAATCTACAAAAAAACCCCCTCGATTAAAGGGGGCATCCAGATAGCATAGTTTTACTTTCTAGAATTCACCAAATGCAGCTAGAACTTGGATAGTGAAGTTTGATTTAATTTCAACTCCACCATTTGTTGTGCCCCATTCCATCATATCTTTCGCTAACTTATCCTCAAATTGTTGTTTTTGATCTATTAGATCACTGAAACCATTTGAGCCTATTACCACCCAATGAGTAGCGCCATTAGGCGAACCTATATCATAAGTTCCAAAACCAACTGGTCTGTCGCCCAATATTTTTGAAGCCTTACTAATAAATTTGTCATGTGCTTTTTGAAATGTAATGGGATCGTTTGGTTTAATATCATAAATTTGGATAAAAGGAAAATCTTTCGGAACACCTCCAACAAAGCTTAAAAATCTTCCTGCATAAGCTGGTCCCCACTCTTCAACAAAATTATTTAATTTTTCTAGAAATAAATCTTGCTGAAATTCCTTAAGATCTGATCTTCCAATTTTACCAACTTCACCAAATGCAACAACTCGATGAGTCCACATATTGTCTCCGTAAGAAATTCTTTCAACTTGAACGCCACCTGATTTATATACTGCATCTTTATTATGTTCTGATAAAAGGTTCCCAATAGCTTCCTCTGTTCCTGCTTTGGCGTTAAAATGCCATAGTCTAAATGTATTCTGTGAATAAGATATACTTATTGATAAAATACATACTAAATAAAAAAGTTTTTTCATTTTAATTGATTTATGATTAATAAGACGCTAATATAAGAAACCTTAGAATATCTCTACTCCGTGTTTTTCTTCCTGAACTTAATGGAGATGATATGCCTGTGGTTAAAAATAAAATGTATCTAGCTAAGAGCGTTTGAATTATGTCCCCTCTTTGCCAATAAACACCTAAGGACAATCACGCATTAATAAATCCCTAAAACGCTGTTTGGATGGGATATTTGGGGTGCAGTGTGTTGTTTCCTAAATGCTGAGGTTAGGGGTTATATACTAGTAATTAAATCCACCTTCTTACTTGTAAACAGTATGATTTATATTTATCTGAAAATAATTTAAGCATAGCTTTTTCTTCTGGTATAATTTGAAATTGATTCATATATATTACAAATAGAGGTGTAACTATCAAACCGAAAAAGGAACCCAGATAAATAGAAAACCAAAATATTATGTTTAATAAAGAAAAATAAATTGGATTTCGAGAAAATCGAAAAAACCCTGATTGAACTAAGCTTGTTGCATTATCAGGATTTGATGGACTAATAGTAGTTTTATGTTTTTTGAACTCAAGTTTAATATATAAAATACAGATAATATAAATAATCATAAACAATATAGATATATAGTCTTGATAAACAAATGAAAAATGTCCCAACAAATTTCTAAGAAAAAATATTATTAATAAAAAAAATGAAACAATTAAGAGAGGTGGAATTTTTGTTTTTAAATATTGGAACATAACAATAGTTGTAATAAATTAAAAATACTTGAACTTAATGAAGAGGATATACCGATAATATAAAAAATCCCTAGAATTAACTAAGGGTTAATAGTAATTATTTATTAGAGTATTTTTTTCAAAACAATTAAATTCCCATTTAAATCAAACAGTACAGATGTTTTGACTATTCAGGCATTACTACCGTATTTATTACATGAATCACACCATTAGAGCCCATAACATCTGTCGCAGAAATTTCACTGTAGTTTCCTTTAGAATCTTTAAGCCAAATTTTTCCGTCTTTTTTCATAACAGTAATTACTTGTCCGTTAAGAGCTGTTAATTCAACTGAGCCATTACCTTTTTCTAAAGCAGCAACAACATCAGATGCATCTAATTTCCCGGAGATTACGTGATATGTTAAAATGTTAGACAAAACTTTTTGGTTTTTTTCCTCTAATAAAGAATTTAAGGTTTTTGAATCAATTTTAGCAAATGCATCGTTTGTTGGAGCAAAAACCGTAAAAGGGCCATCTCCTTGGAGGGCTCCTACCAAATCAGCCGCCTTTAAGGCAGTTACTAATGTTGAAAAGTTTTTGTTGCTAATAGCAACATCCACAATTGTTCCTTGAGCAATTAAATTCTTTGTAAATACTACAGTAAAGATTATCGATAAAATAAATATTGTCTTTTTCATAATTATAGTTTAAACAATTATACCGCTTATATTTGTATGTACAAATATTGTAGATACAAATTAAATAAAATTGTTAAATTTGTTTTTTGAATTTTAAATGAAGGTGAGTTATGTTTGGTCTGAATGATATTCAATATTTGTATGAGTTCCTTTTTTGGTTAATTACCTTTTTAATTTTAAGATTAATATGGCACAGGCCCAAAGTTCGACTGGGCTATGCTTATGTAGTAGCTGGATTTAACCTTTTTGCAATTATTATGTACACTTTGTCTTCTTTATCAGGAGAGATGGACCCTTTAACATCTTTTTCATTTGCATTTTTACACGTTATGGTGTCAACAGTAATGTTGACTTTAGTTTACAAGGAAACTAGATTAGACAATAAAGATGAAACTAGTTTTTTTGATTAAATAACCGCTTTGTAATGCATTAAATAAATAATAAACTCTTCAACATTTTATATCGTATTTTTCTTCCTTAAATTAATAAGGAAGACACACGTACGATAAAAACCCAACAACTACCCAAATAGTTAACTTTTTTATCCCCTAAAGCTAATTAGAATCTTTTATGAATAGGGTTATCTACATTTACCTATTGTATAGGTTTCTATTCCCCAAGAACTGGCTATGCATTTATTAGAATACGTTTTATTATTACATCCACAAACAGGAACAAATTCTCTTGTACAAGCTATTTCTTTTATATTTTCTTTTTCCTTACACTGAATTGAATAACTATTTATATCATCCTTAAGACAAGAAATCAACATAAAAAACAATAAAACAAGAAATAGTTTTGTCATTGTGTTGATTTTAGAAAAGTTTAATATACCTAAAATCTATATTATCTCTACTCCGTGTTTTTCTTCCTTAACTTAATGAAGAGGATATTTCGATAGTATAAAAAAAACGTCATTAAAGTTAATTAGTGACATTAGAATTACTAGAAATTGTCGCAATATGATTACACGTTTGAAAATGTGTCACAAGTGTTAGAAGCAGTTACTTCTACTTCGTGCACAGTACATCTGTTTTCAGCGTGATTAACACAATTAACACAAGAATTACTTAAAGATAAATTTTCCATAACTATATTTATTTAGTTCAAAAGTAATAAATATTTTTTTGTAAATCCCTGAAATACAGTAGTTTGTATTTAGATTAATTAAAAACAACTCATAAAGAAAAGTCCGATGATTGATTAAAATAAAAAAATAAAAGTGCTCGCTAGTACATTTTGAATGAAATAACGGTATTAGCTAAATAGAAAGATTCTGTTCCAAGAAGATTATGATAAAGAAAAAACTTTACTTACACCAGTAATCTTAAATAAGTAGAGTTCTTTAACTTAGGATAATGAAATTATAAATCTTCTTTTATAAGCATTTCAGAAAAGAAGGGCAATATGTTGTTATAAAAACGCTCATTAAGCTTATCATTATGGCCTCCCTCATAAATTTCAAGAGAGTTTTTAACTTTTATCCTTGTTAATAAATCTGAGAAATATTGACTTCCAGTAGTCCAGGAATCAGTTTTCCCTCCATCTAAAGCTATCGCTCGCAATAGATTTAGATTTGAAATGTATTGGTCTGCCATATATGACGGAATATTTGCAGACCACTTTGCTTTAGCATTTTCACTAATTAATATGGAGTCCCCTTCAAGATCATAAGGAAGGTCTGAATAAAACGGTGGGTTATTTGGATTGGATGAAGTGGCTGCTGAGAAAGCATGAAGGAGTTTTACCCACCAACTCGCTTGTAACATCGCTTCCCAACTATCTATAGACATCGCTTCATTTATAGCATTTTCATCCCAATAACTTGGGCTTAATGTCAAACAGCAAGAACAATGACCATATACAGATGAAAAAATATCCGGGTGTTTCATGGCTATCTTAAGTGCACCATAGCCTCCCATTGAATGTCCAGCAATACCACGACTTTCGGATTTAGGAATGGATCTGTAATTTGCATCAATATATTCTGGAAGCTCGTATACAATAAAATCTTCCCAATTTCCGGTTGTGTACGAATTGGTATAAAAACTCCCTCCAAATCTGTTTGACCCATCAGGCATAACAATAATCATTGGCTCTACAGAGCCTGACTCAATCAATTTATTTATTGTATTCACTGCCTCTTTGTCTCCCCAATCCGTCTTCCCTGTTGTGTTTTTCCATCCAGAATATCCATGTAACCAATACACTACAGGGAATCTTTTTTTAGACTGTTTTTCGTAGCCTGGTGGTAAATAAATGCCTAAACTTACATCTAACGACTCTTCCGCTAAATTTTGTTCAAGAGAATTAGCATGAATGTTTAAATGCATCACTTTGCCATTCTGACTAAAAACGGTTAAAAAGGACATTAATTGAACTATTATGAAACCAATAAATAATTTTTTATCCATATAATAAAATTAAAAAAATCTCTACTTCATTTTAATAAAATTATCAATATCAGGTTAAAAAGGCATAAAAAGCGGATTTATAAAAAACTCAAAAAATGGCAAAAATGAGTCTAAATTGGCCAAAAATGACCAAAAAAGGCTCAAAATGAGTCAAAAATGATCAATAAACGTGAAAAATTGAATTTTTATAAGGAGGCTTTTCTCAATATCCCCGCCTTTCCCCAAAACCTAAACAAAAGTAGGTAATGCAACAGGCGTTAAAGTCAACATAATCAATGGTTTAAAGGTATTGTAACTGGAAAGATAAAGAAGTTAGTTACACCCCTCTCCATATTCAACTTCTTTCGCTTTGAAGTCTTCTCCATATTTAACTACTTTGAGTTTGTAGTCTTCACCGTAATCCACAGCTTTCCATTTTCCAATCTTGTCTTCTCCATACTTCACATATTTGATTTTCAAGTCCTCACCGTAATCAACAAATTTGACCTTGTAATCTTCCCCGTATTCAACAAACTTTATTTTACCAAAAACATTACAAGCCTTTTGGCTAATGCCAAAAAATGGTATAAGTAGCACGATAAGATATAGTTTTTTCATCGTATTTATTGTGGATATAACAATATACCTAAAATCTACAATATCTCTACTCCGTGTTTTTCTTCCTGTACTGTAATAAAAAACCCTCCGCTTGGGAGGGTTATAATATTATCTATTCAACGTGAAGTACAAGTTCTAGTGTTGTTGCGTTATACATTTTCCTTGCATCGTCTGTAATTTCCATTATTTTCTGAGATACAAAATCTTGTGGAAAATCTAAATTTTTACCTTCAAAGCCAATATTCCAAGCAGAGTGTGTGCTAATTTTTAATGCATTATCACTTCTCCCAATAATTTTTGTGAAGCCCCAATATCTATGATTTCCTTTCATTACATTTTCTGAAAAGATTTTTTGATAAAATTCTGTTTCATATTTTTCATAATCATCTTTAAGCTGTTGCATTGGTGTTAATTGCATCTTATCACCTAGCTTAAGACTACCCCCAGTAAAAGGTGTAGCAGCAAGACCCTGATGCATATATGCTCTTCTTTCTTTTTCAACATTCTTAGATAATATTTTTTCAACTTTTGATGAAGACATTTTACCTTTCATTTTCTTCTTTATTAATGACATTATTTTCATCATTCCCTTTTCATCATATCTTGCAAACTCTTTGTCCAACTGCTCTTTTGATTCATATGTTTCAAGAATCATAAAATGTGGAATCCTGCTTTTATCAATTTTATCTTCATACCCAGCTGGGTCGACTCTCCATATAGACCAGCTATTTTTGTATCCCTTTTTTACACCTTCCTTATGATATTCGCTCCATAATTTTTCAATTTCAAGATAAGCGTCCTCCATTCCATCATTTAGTGTTATGAAGGAACTTGTTGCGTATTGTGGGAACGCAATCGAAAAATTTAAACACATAATAAATAGTAATATTTTTTTCATTTTAATTGATTTACGATTAATAAGCTACTAATATAAGAAACCTTACAATATCTCTACTCCGTATTTTTCTTCCTGAACTTAATGAAGAGGATATGCAAATGATATAAAAAAACCCTCCAGCTGGGAGGGTTATATCCTCTTTTTTGAACTTTATTCAAGCATAATAACTTTTCGAATAACTACAGATTCTCTTAATTCCCTTACTTTCATCATATTTTGATAATTTTTGTCAGCATCCCAGGCGGGAGTATTTACAGCTGTTTTTACATAGTCGGTATAGTTTGAAAACCAATCAACCGTAAAATAATTCCAATATAAGTCAACTCCATACTTGTCTATCCTTTTTCCAAGCGACCAACCTGCTCTTAAACCTGCTTTGTTAAGACCATTTGAATAAAGAGCTTTTTCCATATTTTCATATGTTTTAAATTTACCTTCTTTAACTTTCATCCAGTTTATTACACCAACATTAGTGGGAAGATTTATATCGTTATCTCTCTTTACGTCTGTGACTGTCACAAACATTGCTTCAGCTACAATATCCCTTTTATTTCTTACACCTTCCATAAAAGCTTGCCAGTCTGAATCCGTCATACCAGGAATTGCCTCATTTCGCATTTTAAGCCAACCCTCACGGTTCCATTCTTTTTCCATTTGGCTAATTAAAACAGGTTCAACGATTAGATGGGTAAAAGGTGCTTGAGGATTATCAACAACTTCCCAAAGATGCCATGCCTCTTGGTAGCCAGCATCAATTCTCTTTTGAGCAATCTTACCAAATTTTGTCTTTAAATCTTCAGCATAATTATTACCTGGTTTTACCTTGATAAAGGTTTGTTTTAAGACAACTTTATCTTGTGCGTTTGCATTAATAGTCAATGCAAAAGTGAATAACAACAAATAAATTTTTTTCATTTTAATTAATTTATGATTAATAAGCTACTAATATAAAAAACTCTACAATATCTATACTCCGTGTTTTCTGAACTTAATGAAGAGGATATGCCGATGATTTATTTTATATTATTCTTAATTTTAAAATAAATCTGATTAAATGAAAAAATCTATTTTTAATGCATTAGCAATTTTTATTTCAATATTTGGCTCATTTGCAGTTGAAAGATATATTTCAAAAATAAATGTTCAAAACTCAAAAGAGATATTGGCTTCTAATATTCTTTATGAAATAGATCAAAACTATTACTCGCTTCTTGAGGTTAGAACAGCTTTACTGGCAGTTGTTGAAGTAACAGATTCAATTCTTTTTAATTGGGAAACAATCAATGCAGAAAAAATAAAGGATTACTATATATTGAATCAATATGCACAAAGAGATGATTTAAAAACTGTTTTATCAAGTTCACCTCAACATAGGGTAAAAAAAATGTACTTTAATTCCTTAATAAATTCAGGACTTATTCTTGAAGTAAAAAATAAACTTGTAAGAGAAAAAATAGAATCTATTTATAGTTTAATTAACAACGGAGTTAATTATGGGAGCTCTAATTCAAGTAAGATTATAAATTGGTTTGATGAAAAGCAACTTTTAGAAAAAACTATGGATCTTGAATTTACTTTTAATAAACATAAAAACTTTGAGATTTATAAACTATTAAGCGAAAGAAGAAGACTTCAAGTAGGAAGACTTTATGGGGTTGAAAATAGTATTAATTTCTTTGAAGAGATAAAAGGTGAGCTTGATGAAAACTCATTTTTTTAAAGTCGTTTCAATTAGTGAACAGCATATAAAAACCCTCCACTTGGGAGGGTAATTAAACTTTCTACTCTATTATTCAGCAGCAGCAATCTCATTGTTTATGAGGGTAGGGTCAAAAAAGTGATAGGCAGCTACAATTTTATCTCCTTTCCAACGAAAGCCATAGTGAACTAAAATTTGAGCTTCAGTACCAGTATATTTTCCTGAACCAGTCCAAATAAACCAGCAGAGTGTCCAAACCTGACCATTGTCGTATCGTGTTGTAGTTAAGTTGTAAGGCTGGACTTTATTATTAGAAATATCATCAAAATAATTATGATGAGCTGATGCTCCATCTAACCATCCTTGTTTAGAAACCTTGTCATTATTAAAAAAGAATTCGTCGGCTTCATCTGAAATCATATAAGCCCCTTTTTGAAAGTTGTTGCTTGCATAAAATTCATTGAACTCGCGCGCCATTAAGGACTCTTTACTGTGGTCATCGGAAATACCGCTCCAACCACCAAATTCCATATTAGGTTCTGGTTTTTGTTCTTTTGGTTGTTGACAACTTAACAAACCTAAGACAAAAAGTGATAATAATAGTTTTTTCATTTTAATTGATTTTTGGTTAATAAGCTACTAATATAAAAAACTATAACTCTTCTGTGTTTCTCTTTCTGAACTTAATTTAGTTACATTTGACAAATGGATACTGGATTACTTATCGCTTTAATTTGTTGTCTTGGAGGAGGTGGTTATTTACTTTTAAAGAAGAAATAAATTATTGAAATATGAAACAATCATATTAGCCCTTGCCATATTATTAACAGGATTAATGGCTGGGATTTTTTTTACTTGGTCTAATGCCGTGAAACCTGGTATTGGAAAATTAAGTGATATTGAATACCTAAGAGCATTACAATCTATGAATCGTGTCATATTAAATAATGCATTTAAAATTATATTTCTTGGGGCAATAATAGTTGTAGCATTGGTCCCTGTATTCTATTTTAATTTGTATCCCAAGAATATTTTCTGGTTGTTTGTATTTACTCTTGTCATTTATTGGATTGGTGTTTTTGGTGTAACCGTATCAGGAAACATACCTTTGAATGAAATATTAGACAAAACAAATTTAGAATCCATTACGTCAGAAGAAATAAAAACTCTTAGAAAAAGTATAGAAGTTAAATGGAATAATTTTAACTTAATTCGCTGTATTTCTTCAGCAATTACTTTTTTAATACTTATTGTTTCATTTCTAATCTTAGATAAATAAAACATCTCTACTCCGTGTTTTTCTTCCTGAACTTAATGAAGAGGATATGCCTATGATTTAGTTTATTTTAGTTAATAAAACATACATCCTTGTTGTTCTATTATTTCGCCTGTATCAACAAAATCTTTTGAGTAAATTTTATCTGATGGACTAAAAATAAATGTTTGATCGTCAGAACCTGAAAAATGAAGTAAACCATCAATTACTTCGTATTTATAAGTTATTGTATATTCAATTTCTTGACTTGTCCCATAATATTCATAATCAAACCATAAAATATCCCACTCATCATTTTTCATTT
>Ga0228638_1000505_pt1 | contig 17239 bp, 7 predicted proteins | sample 48DmetaG_FD_182704 | JGI IMG/M metagenome (GOLD analysis project Ga0228638, IMG submission 182704) | Seawater microbial communities from Monterey Bay, California, United States - 48D | ecosystem: Environmental > Aquatic > Marine > Coastal | place: USA: California | collected 2016-10-31 | reverse complement strand
GACGCGCGACGCGCGCGACGACGAGCGACGCGCGACGCGCGACGCGCGCGCAACGACCGCGCGTCGGCGCCGCGCGCGGCCTCGCATTTTATGACGTCCCACATCGTATTATAAACGTCTGGAGTCCCATCGACGGTTCGTCATTAAATACTCCCGTCACGTACAACGCACGTAACGCTGTATTTCAGGATACGTTTGCGGTATCTATGCGATGATATATGGATAGCTAAACACCGCGCGCGACGACGTCGACCGTTCGTCGCGGCGACGCGCGCGCATCGCGACGCGCGACGACGGCGGCGCGCGGATCGCGACGGACGCGAACGCGACGACGACGACGACGACGCCGTCGATCGGCGCGCCGACCGCGCGCGATGGCGACGACGGGACGCGCGATGACGACGACGACGGTGGTCGCGTCGCGATGCGGACGCGCGCGACGACGACGGCGGACGACGCGCGCGGCGAAGGGCGAGGGCGCGCCGGAGAGCGACGTGCGTGACGACGCGACGACGCGACGCGCGCGGGACGACGCGACGCGCGCGGTAGGGGCGAGGGACGATGGGGGACTGACGAGGACGCGCGCGGAGCGACGAACGCAGGACGTGGCGCCGGCGCTGGAGAGCGATTGGCGGGAATTTCGGGCGCAGTTGTTGGCGCGCGAGCGCGCGGTGACGCCGGAGGAAGAGCGGGCGCGCGCGGCGGCGGTGTCGGAGGAAAATTTGAAGGTGCTGGAGACGCAAAATCCGAGGCTGGCGGCGTCGGCGCCGTGGGCGCACGTCATCGGCGCGCCGGAGAAGGGGTGCTTGCTCGTCGCGGCCGATCACGAGTTTAGGATGTCGCAGCAGTATTTTCATCAAGCGGTCATCTTGGTGCTCGAACATCACGAGAATGGGTCGATGGGGGTTATTTTGAACCGGCCGACGCAGTACGACATGGGGTACGTGAGCGGGGAAGCAAACGGGCCGTTCGCGAAGAACGCGTTGTATTTTGGCGGTGACGTCGGCGATGGCACCGTGAGTTTTTTGCACGGCAGAGAGGACGTGAAGGGGAGCGTCGAGGTCTTACCCGGGGTGTATCTCGGCGGCTACGACAGCGCGTGTGAATTGGTGCAGCAAGACGGCTCGACGTGTCACGCCGACGAATTTAAATTTTTCGCCCGATATTGCGGCTGGGCGCCCGGGCAGCTAGAGAGCGAGTGCGAGCGTGGGGTGTGGTTTCCAGTCGCCGCAGCCAAGGAGTTGTCGCTGAAACAAGTGATTCAGCTTCCTAAGCCGCTCTGGCGCGAGATTTCAGAATTGTGCGGCGGAGAACTCGAAGAAATGGCGCGAAAAGCGTACCAAACGTACGAGGCCGAGCAAGCCTTTTCGCTCGATAACTTGGACGCCGACGAGCGCGCGACGGATGAATAAATGCGATGCGATGTGATGCGTACAGTAAAACAGTTGATATGATTTTTAAGCGCGAATGAAAACGAACGAATGGTAATACTATATGATTGGAAAGATTTACGATGAAGACGCGCCGTCACTCCTCCTCGAACGCCGCAATCTTGGACGACACGAAGTCGGTGAGCAAGAAAGAGATGTCATCATTCGCGTATAACGCTTCGATCTCAGCCTTCTGACCTCGCGCCTGCATCACTTCTAACTCGCTCGCGAAAGGTCTCAGCGGATGCGTCGCCGCGGTTTCGTTCAGCGCGTTGTTAATCATCGCCTCGTCTCGGCTCGACAACGCCTGAAACGCGCACTCGGGGATCAAATACAAATCTTGCGAACGTAAACCGATCCATTTCAGCGGCGTGACGTATTCTGACACGTCCATTGCGCTCGACGAGTTTCCGACTGTGTACGTAGACAGAATCCAGCAACCCGACGGATTCCAATCGACGAGCCCGAAAAACTGCGCCTCGTTCCCGCGGTCGTTGTCCTCGAGCGCGCGTCGCAACAAGTGGAGAAATTTCCTAGTCGCCAAATCTGGAAATCCTTTCGCTGTGACGAGCACGCACGGCAACTTTTCAAAGACGCGTTCGGCGCACAAACGATTAAACACGGCGTCCTTCTCTACGACGATCACGTACGCTGCGTCGCTGTGAATCTTCGTCGCGTCGAGCTCAAATAAATCACCCGTAATCGCCCACCCATCGTTCCCGCACGCGGTGCAATCGAATCGAGCGCCCGAGGCGGTTTCGATGTGACATCGACCAGCCACCTGCCCCTTCGAAGCCGCAACGATTCCGAGGGCAATTCTGGGCGCACCCAGAGCTTGTGATATTTTCCGAATCGTCGCCGCGATTTGATGTTCCGTCACGCGCGTTTGCGAACCACCGCGTCGACCGCGACTATTCATCACGTAATAAAGCTCGCGCAGCGACATGCCGCTCTCGCAATCGGTCCGTCGCAACGCGTTGGCGAGCACGCTCAAAACATCCCAAAACCGCTCGTACGCGTTTCCATCGCCCGTAAACCTGGCGACAACGCAAGATGTTCGTGATTCATCGTTTCTTTTGCCTCCGATGTCGTCGTTCTCGTCGCTATCGCTCGGGTCATCCTCATCGATCGCCTCCCCGTTCTCGTAGCGCCGATTCGATCTCGAGAGGCGATCGCCGCGCACGACGGGCATTCCCCCACTCGCACCATCGCCCGCGCGCAGGGCGTCCTGCGCGAACTTACACGCAAGTAACTCAATGCGCTCCAGTACGCGCGCGCGCATGCGGGTTTGCGCGGAGAATACGGTATCGAACACGTCGTCCTCGTCCTCGTCGTCGCCGTCGCCGACAAAGTTTGCAAAGTCTTGCGAATCGTCGTCAAAGAATCGTCCACCGTCGTGCTCGAGCGTCGCGGGCGAGCGCGGGGGCGCGAAATCGACGCATTCGAGGTCGTCAGTCATGCGCGGCGAGACGTCGCGCGTCGGCACGAAACCGGTCGCGCGGGAGTGTGCGGTCGAGGGCCGTCTCGGAGGCCGAATCGCTAAGATGCTAAGATTTGTACGCGTCGTGATTGCAACGTATTTACTAATGTAGGTTTTTTGTTTTGTGTGTTTGTGTGTGTTTGTGTGTGTGTGCTGATTAGTTCCATCCGCCGTTGTCCATATCGCGCGCGCCCGGGGGCGGCTTGGAGCAGTTGACTTTGAAGTAGGCCAACATACGATCGACGGACGGGAACTCCATCTTGCGGTAGTAGAAGCCCGCGGGGATGACCTTAATGTACTCATGGTGCACACGACCACTGGAACTCATGATGAATGAGATGCAGAACAACACCATGCCTTTGTTCACTCGCTGCTCGACTACGCCGAGGGCGTACGGGCGGATACCCGGGTTACGGGCAAGTTGCTGTTTCAGGGCGTTGTCGATGTCCTCCGCCGATCCGCGCATAAACTTGCGGTGCTTGAGCATATGCTTGACGTTGGACACGATCGGTTCGATATGTCTCGCCATGACTTCATCCAAGTCTTCGTACTCTTCGTCGTCGATGATGAGCGGAGTACCGAGACCGAGGTTGCCAACGCCAGAGTCCTTCTTTGTCTCTTTGATGTTGATGTTAGAGACAACGCCGTCGTACACTTTGATAGAGCAATCGATGTTTTTCGTGCCTCTTCCACTCGGACGAATGATGACTTCTCCGATGTCCGCGGTATCGAGTCGTTCCACGGCTTCTGCCCAACTGACGTTTTGGAAGTTGGGGTGATCGATGTTACGCGGCACGAAGGTTCTCTTTTGCATATCCTTCTTCGACTTTTGCTTCTTCAATCGCACCTCGCCCGGCTGCTTCACCATGCTGTAGTAACCGTTTGCTTCCGTGTAATGCAAGTGTTGCTCCCACTGGAGCGTCTCATCGGGATGCAGCGCCGAAGAACTGCACGCGAGTTGGACGGAAAAGTTGTGCACGTCGACGCCGTCCGGCTTGACGCGCGCCGTGATGACTTGACCGAGGGCGACTTTTTCTTCGATGCGGCTGAAGCTTTGATCGTCGCTCACGTCGTACTTTTCGACGTAACCAGTGAGGCCACTGTCGAGTGTACAGACGGCGCGTGCGCCTCGGCCATCACGAGGACCTTCAATCTTCTTCACCGTACACTGGATGAGTTTACCCGCGCTCAGCGTGTGCATGGTTTCTCCGGTAAGTAAAGCGAATTCGTCTTCAGCGGTGAGTGGCATCCACGGCGGACGAAGCTCCTCAAATGGATGACGGAACTCTATGCGAATCTCGCGAAGTGCCTCCAAAGATTTACCCGCGCCTTCCGACTCCAAATACTCGGCATACTCTTCGAGGATGAGCGGCGCCACCTTTTGCTCCCACGTTTTCGGATCGAACACTTTTTGTAAGATACGCTCGCGTTCGTACTTATCCATCGCCGCAAGGTTGGCCTCGAGTTCTAAAGCATTCACTACGATCGCCATCGCTTGCTCGTAACGCTCGGGGTGGCAACGCGTGGAATCAAGCATGTCCGCCTCGGTGATTCGCAAGAAGCTCGCCGCATTCCTAAAGACAACCTCGCCCAAAGCCGATTTCAAATCTTCTCGCGAGTCAACGACGCCACCTTCGGTCGTGCGCACAGCGTTTATCACTAAGGTTGCCTTGCGAGGGCCGAGACCACCGACGTAACGAAGCAACACGCTGCACCATGGATGCGCGCTAGCCATGTTGACGTCGACGCCGACTTGGTTCACAAGGTTTATGAGCTGGCGTTCGACGATGGCGACGCGATCGTCTTTGCTCAGCATCGAATCTTGTAGCGGACACATTCTCAACGAAGCGACTTCGCCACCGCTCACGAGAGAAGCCACCACGGCGGCGGGGTTCAGCAGACCTCTACCCAACGCCACGGCGCGCAACACAGACGGCTGCTGCTCGGGCATCTCTGCCTTGGTCTCTTTCGCGTTTTCGCACAATTTCGCGACAGAATCGTCCACAAAGTGAACTGCAATTTCGGAAACTTCTTCTGGAATCGCGCGCGGTTGCTCTTCGATGATGCGACCGACGACAAGGTTGAGCGACTCTTTCACGCGCTTTGAATCCATACCGCTCGCGCCGACGCAACACACGTGAGGACGGTGTTGAACGATAAAATCCATGAGCGCTTGAATCTCATCCTGTTGATTCATCATTTGCGCGCCACCGACGTTTCCGGGCCCGCCGATGTTGCGCCCGAGGGTATGACATTGAATGAAGTCGACAAGCTCGCCGGCTGAATCGAGCGCGACGAATGTGGCGGGCGAACCAGAGACGGCGGCGACGACGCGCACTTCGATATCTTGGTCTTCCGTGTTCGCCGGACGCCAAGGGGCGTGACAAATGTAGTTCCATGCGCCGTCAGCGCACGCGCGATTCAATGCGTCTCTTGCATCTAGCGCAAGCTGACTCGCCGTCTCGCGCGAAAACGTCGGAAGTAGGTGCTCTTCGAGCGCGGCCCGAATCACTCTGCGACGTACTTCGTTCCAAGTCGACGCGAGATCACTCATGCTTTCACTCAAGTACGCTTTTTCCATGCGCTCAATCACGCTGGTCAAGCGCTCGTCGCCGAAACCAATGTCGACCTTGAGTAGCCCTCGACGCTTGCCTTCGAGAATCTGCGCGAATTGTTCACCTTGGAGAATGTACACGGGCATCTTCAATAAGCGCTTCACCGGAGCAATTGGATGCCATGGATCGATGATATCCGTGCCTTCCGGCGTAGGCTGCGTCGTGATGGTGGCATGGCCCAAAAATTCATCCCGGAACCATTTGCGCACTTCGGGCTCTGCGCCAATCTCCGTCGCCGCCACGTTCACAAATGCCTGCATCACTTCATCGCTGTTCGCGTACCCTTGGTCAAAGTACACCTTGGCAACATCTTCTGGCGTCAAGTTTGCCATGAGTTCGCTGGGGATTCCACTCTTGATGGCTTCGCCGAAAGCTTCCGCGGTGGGGCCAGACATGTTGACGAGGTCGCGAATGCCTCGCTTGACGTGCGCGTCGTATTGCGTCTTGCGACCCGGTCGACGAAGCTTTGAGTTTGCATCGAGTGAAGCAAAGAACAAGTTTGCCTTGGCTTCGGCATCGTCGACGTGCTTATCCAAGTACGCGACTCGCACCAATTCCATGCACTGGCGTGCGACGTGGCCTTGCTCGCTTTCACCCTTCTCGTTCGCGGCTTGTTCAAGCGCCGACGCGATTCTCGCCTTGCGAAGTTCCAGTTTCACGTATCGTTCGTCCCATTCCATTATGGCATCGATGACATCGAAACGTCTCAGAAGTCGTTGGTAGTTGTCGCCATCCTCAGTCAGCGCCGGACGCGCTTCCTCGGCGCGCCCTCGCAACAGAGGCAGCAAATCATCGCGACGTTGCGAGACGATGTACGGAATCTCCAAGTGGTGGTCAAAAGTGAGAGTGAGTAATAACGCGATGCATCGCGTGATTTCCTCTTCTTCTTCTTGCGGCAAACTTTCCTGCAGGCCTGCAATTTGCTCTTGTCGATTGTTGCGGTCGTTTTCGTTTTCGTAATCTGCCACCCCGTACAGAAGGGAATAACCTTCCACGGTCGGCTTGTTTTGGATCGAGTCTCTACCCATGATGCGATCGAAAATCCACATCGCTTCCATGCCCCAATCCGTCGGCGCGTGCGCGGGACGTGGCTTGAGTTGCTGACGCTCTGGTAAATCTTGCGCACGAATCGCGTCATCCTTCGCAGTCAACATCTGTTCCTTGATGACGGACGGTTCGAAGGTTTGAGATGCCCAATCCTTGGTTTCGCCGCCCGATGACTTTCGCCCTGCACTCTTTCTCGCCGCCTTGGCCGCTTTTCGCGCATCACTCGCGGCCTTGGCCTGTTCGTAGTCTTCCTCGGTGGCTCCGTCCTTTTCGATAAACGTGTCCAATTCGTCGCCATCACTCTCTTCGTCCTCACTCAATTCTTCCACGACGTCTTCTTTGGCGCCACCAGTGCGATTACGAGCGGCGAACATACGATGCAACTCATCGGTGTCGCCAAAGATGTCCGCCGCGTCTTGGAGCTGATCGCGCCGCAAACCGGGAATGGCGGACGCGTATCTTCGCTGACGTTCCTCCTTCGTCTCTCGCGGGCCATCCGTCTCGTCGCGAACGATGAAGTCGTCCATCTCGTCTTCACTGTCATCGCTGTACCCTAAACCTTGCTGCGCCGGCGGCGGTTTCGCCGCCTCGTCCGCCGCCCCAGCCGCCGCGCCCTCGTCCGCCGCCGCTTCCCCCCCGGCGTCCGCCTCCTCGTCGTCGTCCCCGAACAACCCACGCTCGAGATCGGCGATCGTCCCGGGCGCTTTCGCTCCCGCGCTCGCGCCCTCGCGCTCGGCCGCCGTCTGAATCCGTTTCTTCTTCTCCTTGCGCTTGAACCCGGTGACTTGGTTATCCTCGAGCAATTCGTAATCTTCCTCATCCAACTCCATCGCCCGCTTTCTCCGTCGTCGTCGAATCCCCGCGTCTTCGCTATCGCTGTCTTCGTCCTCATCCATTCTCTCCGCCTTCCCCGAACCGTCGTTCGCGTCGACTCGCGGTTCGTCCGCGTCGTCGTCCGCCGCCGCCGCCGCCGCCTCCGTCGTCGTCGTCTCTTCCATCGCCGCCGTCGCCTCGCTCGCCGCGCCCGCCGCCTCGACGACGCCCGCCGCCTCCTCCGTCGTTTTCACCGCCGCATCGCTCGCGTCGTCGCTCATGTCGCGTTCGTCGGCGCGGAAATTAAAGAAGATGCGATCTCGATCGCGCGGCGATCGAATCCTCTCGCGACGTCGCCGCGGCGCGCGATTCGCGCGCTCGCGACGTCACGGTCGGCGGTGATCCACGCCTCGCGCGCGTCGCGCCCGTCGCGATTCGCGCGTCGATCGCGGCGACGCGTCGCGGTGCGCGGCGCGCGCCGTCGCCGCGAGACGCGCGGGCGCGGGCACGATCGCGTCATGGGCGATCGAGCGCTCGAATGCGTGTATTTATATATCCAAATCTTCGGACGTTCGGGTATGTGTATACAGTGAGTGCGTGTAATTTATGATCGAAGGCGCGACGCATCCATCCATCGCGCGCGCGCGCGGCGACGCATGGCGACGCGACGACGCGCGCGCGGCGCGCGCGCGGCGAAGCGCGCGCTCGCGTGCGCCCTCGCGCTCGTCGCGTGCGTCACCGTCGGCGCGCGGTGGCGGTCCGGCGGCGAGGCGTCGTCGACGGCGTCGACGTCGAGCGCGACGACGTCCGTCGACGACGACGCGCGCGAGGGCGCGGAAGCGGCGACGGCGGCGCGAGACGACGCGACGCGGTCGACGCTGAAGGCGACGCTGCTCGCGGGGGCGAAAGACGAGGGCGCGTGCACGAACGAGCGCGACGTGCGAGGACGGTTCGCGACGCGCGACTTCGCGCTCGTGAGAGAGGTCGAACGGAGGACGCGCGCGCGCGTCGGATTCGGATGGGCGCGCTGGGGAGACGCGGAGATGATTTCGAGCGCGAGGGATGGGTCGCCGATGCGACTGGCGGTGCGGGCGCTGATGAGCGTGAGCGCGACGCCGAACTGCGTGCTCAACGTCGGCGTGCACTGGCTGTGCAACGGGGCGCTGCGGAATAATTGGAACGCGGCGATGGACGGCGTGGACGTGAACGATACGATCGGGCACGCGTTTTTTTTCTTGCCGATGGGTGATCCGGGGGACGACGATAGGTCGATGTGGAAGGAGAACGGCGTCGACGGGTACATCAACGTCGTTCGCGAGGCAAAGCGCAAGGTGATTTTAGTGGGGCCACCTCACGTCGAGGGGTTGCCGTTCATAGGGCACAGCGCGTTCGTAGACGCGAGTGGGAAGGGGATGGGCGGCGACGGCGCCGCGGATTCCGTCGTACAGCGAATTTTCGAAATCGGCGACGCGTTCGACGAGCCGCCGGTGGTCATCATGGCGGCCGGTATGGCGGCGAAGACCGCGATTTTGAGCGCGCAAGATCGCATCAACTCCAAAGGCTGGGGGCTCATCGATGCCGGAACCACGTTGGATGGATACGCGGGAGTGAAGTCGCGCGATTACAACGACCCTCGCGTGTACTGCCGAAAATCTCGCGAACGAGCGCGCGACGAGCACGACGGCGTCGACTTTTGGTTCGCCAAGGGTGTGTGTGAGAAATTCGGCGCGTAGCGAAATAACGATAGATTTTAGATTTCACAACCAGCTTGCTGTAACTATAGCTAATCGAGACCACGCGCATCGAGGTAAAGCGCGATCATCGCCACGCGTGATTCGCGTCAGCCGCATCCGCCGCGCGCTTTGTCACGAAAGCGCCGACGGCGAGCGCGACCAAGGTGAAGACGAGCAATACATAATTGAAATCATCGTCCAAGGCGTCAAAGGATTGACTCGGGGTGATGCGGGCGTAAAACAAGTCCAAACCATGAGCGACGAAGTGAATAGACGATTCGAGCTCGGCGGGCGCCGTGACGAGACCGCGAAGGCCGTGTACGACGCGCTTGTGCGTGACCCAGCTTCCGGGAAAAATCGGAATGACTTCGGTGTACGGAATCAAACCTTCCTCTCGGTCCGCCGCCGATGGTTTGTTCGGGCGCCTTGGATCTAAGAATCGCTTATCGATTGCCGCGACTTGATCGTTCGCCGTGGCGAGCAGAACCGCCGGCTCGGTGACGCCCCGTTTCGAACGCGTCACGGAAATCATCTTGGCTTCCGGGCGAACGTAATAGCTCTGACCGATGATGCGCAAGGGTGGCGGATTCAACGAGCTGGACGTCTCGTTTCGCGTTTTTCCCAAAATTGAATCGTACAGTAAATCGCCCACCGCTAAGTTTCGCCGTTCTTCGCCGTCATCGAACATTTCGAGCACGCTCATCGCGTACCGCTTCGCTCGCGTGTTGAAGTAGTGATACGCCACCCAATTTTCGCATACCACGGCTTTTACCGGTCCGCGCGCGTCGCCGTGGCGAACGCGATACAATATCCTTCCCGTGACGCCGTCGATCAAGCTCACGTGCACCGCGGTTCCGTCGCTCGTGGCGACGAAGATGGTGTTTGGATTGAGATACTTGAAGAGTGTCGAGCGATCGCCCGGCACGCGCGTCCACGAGTTGACGCGTTCTTCAGACGTGGGCTTGTTTGCGAATCCAACGATGGAACCGGCTGCTGGTGGGAACGACACCGTCCACGTGTGCAGAGAATCCATCGTCGTCATTCCATCCGAGGCTTTGCGAAGTTTGTACCCTCGCACCTCGTTCGTCGTTTGATCGACTTTGTAGTACGACAGACTATTGAGCGCGTCCAACGCGCTCGGCTCGGCCCGCTTCGGGTACGTCGCCGCGCGGCCTTCGGCGTCGACGACGATCAGCGCGTCTTCGCCTGTGGGTAGAGTGAAGGGCAACACGTGCGCCGCAGCGACGTCCACGATCGTAGGCTTGCCGAATAGTTCTCCGGTGAATTGGTTGACGACGAAGAAGGTCGTCGTCGTCGACGATTTCGCCATCGCGAGTGCGTAGTCGACTTCGTCGTCGCCGCCGATTGGTTTCCACTTCATCAGACTCTTGAACGTCCCAACGGATTTTCCACCCAGATATTGACGCCAAAGCGTTCTTCCGTCACCGTTGTGCAACGCCACGATCGCACCTCGCTCGGAGAGCGTCAAGATGGATTTACGAAATCCGTTGGCGTCTCTCTTGGCGAGTAACTTGGTCGCGTCCGCGCTGCGGAGATGGATCAGTCGCGCCATCTCTCTCGGCCCGGCGAGCTGGAATCGCGCCTTAAGCGCGAGCAATTGCAGCTCGGAGCGATCGCGCAAGGAGAGTTTCGTGAACTGGACGCCGCCCGCGGCGTCCGTCTTCTCGGGAAGGTCGCCGAAGATGACTTGAACGGCTTGCGAGGTAGCCTCTTCTCGCGTCCAGCGCACGACGTTCCCTTCGTGGTACGTCATCGTCGCGTCCTCGTCGACCACGATCATCGCATCCGCGTCATCCGATGTGAAGAAGGCTCGCGCAGGCGGCCCCGCACGCGCGCGCGCGTCGCCGCGGCGAGAAGTTCCGACTCGTCGCGTCGCGCCGTCCGCGACTGAGATGGCGAACCGCTCGTACTCTCTCACACCCTCACCGACGACGTTCGAGCGCACGACGCCGATGGTGATGGCGTCGAGACCAAATTTCCCTTTCCCCGAGCGCACGTGCACGGACGTGAACGCGGGACACGCGTCGTCGTATCTCGCGACGACGCGCATCGCGCCGGTGTCCGCCTCGACGCGAATCAACGCGCACGCGTCGCCCGCGCGCGCGACGGCGAAACCGTGCGTCTGCGCCGCCTCTTGCGCGCGCACGTCGTGTCCCCGCAGCGGTTCCAACGCGTCGACGTCGCCGTAAACGTGCGCTGGAAAGCTCGAGATCGTCGCCGCGCCGAAGAGAGCGCTTCCGCGAGCCAACGCGTCGACGTCGACGACGACCAATTTTCCATTCGCCATCCTCGCCAGCGCGCTCGACTTTTTCTCACCGCTGACGATCGTGAACGCGCCCTCGACGCCGGCGTGCTTCGAACCCGCGCACTTGGCGCCGATGATCGAGCCGTCCGCGACGCGAATCGCCGCCGCGCACGGCGCGCCGCCGTCTCTCGCGCGCCCCACCGCGTACGCCGTCTCTCGCGTCGTCTCCACGAACACCCGCGCCCACGCCACGTCCACCACCGCCTCTCGCACCTTCGCTCGCCACAAAACCTCCCCCGAGCGCGTCTCTCGCATCACCACTTCCCCCCTCGCCAGCGTCGTCGTCGTCCCGTCGCCCGCCGCCGCGTCCGGCGCGTCCCTCGCGTGCGTCTCCGCCTCCCGCATCGCCCGCTCGCTCTCGTGCGCGTCCCCGTAGCTGACATCTTCCCACAGCAGCGCTCCCGGGGCGTCGCGCAGATCGTATCCACGGATCGTCTTCCCTCGCGCGTCCGCCCGTCCCGACGTCGTCGTCGCCACGCCGCGCGCCGCGTCCGCCGCGAACGTCTCGATCGCGTCCTCGCTCGCGACGCGCCACTCGATCGCGCCCGTCGCCGCGTCGACGCTCGCGATCGCGTCGCTCGACGCGCACAGCCGCGCGACGCACGCGCGCGCGTCGCCGACGCGCTCGAGCGCGAAATCTTTCGTCCCGACCGCGTCCTCGCGCGTCGCGCGCGCGCGCTCGACCGCGCACGCCGCGACGACGGCGACGCGCATCGCGAGCGCGCGCGCGCGCGTCGCGCGCCTCGATCGCGCGCGCGCGCGCATCGCGTCGCCGTGTGACGAATGCGGCGTCGAATCGTCACACGACGACGCGGACGACGACGCGACGACGCGACGACGCGCGATGACGACGACGACGCGAGGGACGACGACGACGATCGGCGCGCTCGTGGACGCGCGCGCGCGCGCGATGTACGACGCGACGTACGAAGGAATTCGCGCCGCCGCCGCGGACGTCCCGGGGCGACATCGCGTCGTGACGACGCGCGACGACGACGCGGAAGACGACGACGACGAAAGAATCGAGTCGAGTTTGGTGCTCGTGCGCGTGCCGCGAGACGTCAGGCTGGCGGACGTGGACGGGCTGGTGATGACGACGACGACGACGCGCGGGGGACGGCGGGACGACGCGGCGACGACGAGCGAATACAGACTCGGAGATTTCGGGAGAACGATCGCGCGCGCGTACGACGTCGCGGACGCGAGCGATGGCGATGAAAATAACGCGTCGCTGTTGACGGCGTCGAGCGTCGGGATCGCGCGGGAACTGACGCTGACGCGAAGATTAGAGGCGAGCGACGACGGTTTCGAGGCGCGCGGCGACGACGACGAGAACGACGCGTCGCCGAGCGCGGCGAAAGAAAAGAAGGCGAAGAAGGAGAAGAAGGAGAAGAAGGAGAAGAAGAGGGAATCTTCGACGGAGAAATCCGCGGCGAAGCGGGCTCGAGCGGCGCGATGAGCGACGACCGGCGACGAACGACGCGTTTGTAGCGAAGACGCCGACTAGACAGACTCGACGCCGCATCATGACGCGCGTCGCCTTCGCCCGCGCGGCGCCGTTCGCGCCGAGCGCGCGCGCGACGACGCGCGCGACGACGACGCCCGCGCATTCGCGCGTCGCCGCGGTCGCGCTCTCGCTCGCGCTCGCGACGTCGCCGCTCGACGCCGACGCGGTCGCCTCGGTGGGTCAGAAACCACCGCCGACGATCTCCACGCCCGAGGGATGCACGCTGCGCGCGCTCGACGCGTTCTCGGACGTGCGCGCGAAGTTTTCTCTCGAGGTGTCCACGGGCGCGCTGCCGGAGGCGGTGCTCACGCTTACGGGGTGCGATTACTCGGGGAAGCAGCTGCGAGGGAAAATTCTTTCCGGCGTCGTCATGGACGGGACGAATTTTGAAAACGCCGACGCCTCTGAGACGGAGATGAGCCGGACGTCGGCGCGAAATTCGAATCTGCGCGGGGTGAACTTTGCGAGCGCGAACGCGTACGAGGCGCGATTCGATGGGTCGGATTTGAGAGGGGCGAATTTCGCGAACGCGCTGCTGTCGAACGCGAGCTTCGGCAAGGGCGAGGATGGACGATGGGCGAACGTGGAGGGCGCGGAGTTCGAGGGCGCGCTGTTGTCATTGAGCGACGCGCGAAAGCTGTGTCAGAACCCGACGCTGGACATCGAGGGGCAGATCGCGGTGGGCGGATGTTGATCGCGGAGCCGCCGACGCCGACGCGTCGCATTGTGGATGACGGCTCGTCGGATTAAATTCATTTTTTCTCTTTAGATTGCGGCTACTATAGGTTGAGTTGTAGATTATCTAAACGCTCTCACATAACGCTCTTGACGACAAAGTTGAGATCCGGTCGTTCGGCGACGGCGGTCTTCGCCGCCTCGACCGAGGCGACGCTGACGCTCGTCGCGTCGGCGCCACGCACGGTTTCGAGCGCGTCGGCGAAGTCCTTGAAGTCCTTTTGCGTCGTGCCCAAAATTTGATCACGACGCTCTTGACGCTCTTCGTCCGTCACCTTGAGCAAGTGTCGCATCAACGCGGTGTAACCCTTTGAGTCGGGAAGTTGGTACGAGTCGACGTCGCCGATGGTACCGATGATGCTCTTCGTGAGCTCCTCCTTGCCGATTTCGAGGTTGCGCAAAAAGTCAACGGTGGCGTCGTAGTTGTCGAGCGTCTTCAACAAGTTCGGATCGCGGTAGGAGAGGTAGGTGAACATACCGCTGTGCGAGTCGAAATCGCTGAAGCCGCCGTAAGCACCGCCGGAAACGCGCACGCGATCCCACAACCACGTCGTGCCGAGCAATTTGTTGATGACGTAAGAGCTTCCGTGAAGTTCGTACCCCGCCTTGTACAAGTTGGCCGCCTTGCCGACGTAGTTGACTTGCGTCGGGACGGTGAGGATTTCGTTTTGCTTGGCGTTGATCCCGGTCCATTGTTCAGACTTGCCAGCGCCCGTGGCGGGTAAAGAGTTCAAGAACGCCTCGACCGAAGGCATGGAGAGATCCAGCGTCTTTGCATCCGCCGTCAAGTTGGTGACGCTTCCAGCGCGGTTGTTCAGGCACGCCGAAATCGTGTAAAGATCCGCCAACACGCCGTCCCAGTCGTTGTCGACGCGCTTCACGAGCTCACGAAGGTAATCGAGCTGCGCCAACCCCCCCATCTGTTCGCTCACCCAGCCCGCGACCGAGTCTTGGGCATCAAGGCGACCGGCGGCGACGCTGTGGCCCGAGCCTTGCACGCGAGATTCCATCCCCGCGCGCGTCTCAAGCACGAGTTGCTTGAAGATGTTCTTGTCGTCAAACTTCGCCTCGAGCATGAGTTCGGACATGAGTTCGTGCATCACGCCAACTTTGTCGCTCGTGGCTTTACCGCGAACGACCATGAAGGCTGCCATCTCATCCGAGTCGCGCATGCCAGACGTAAACGGAGACACGGAAATGCCGCCCGTTTGCGCGCTGATGAGCTGATCGAATTCGATGAAAGATTTCGTCTTGGTGCCCATGCGACCGAGAGCGCGAGTCCACAGCGGGATGAGCGGCAACAAGTGTGCCGGCACCGTCTTCAGGTCGAGCAAGTGCTCGGCATACAAGATATCGTTCGTGAACAAGTCGTGCGTTAACACCTTGGTGGCGCCGACGGCGGAGATATCCGTGGGGATGCCCTTGGCCTCCTTCGGGATGTCGCTGATGGCGAGCGTGGGCACGCAAGCGAGCGCTTCGGGAGAATCGGACGTCTCTTGGAGCTCCTTGAGCTCTTTCGTCGCTTGCACCATCTTTTCGAGCTCTTCCGGGGTCATGCTCGCGCGCTTAGCGTCCAGCTTACTCTGTTCCTCCGCCGCCTCTTTTTCGGCGAGCGTGGAATCCGGGTTGAGTTCGACGGTGACTTGGTGCGTGTTTTCGATGAGCAATCGACGCATCAGAGGACGGAAGATATCGCCGGCGGCGATTCTAGCCTTAAGCTTCGCGAGCGGTTCTTCGAATCGCAGCGGCTCGAAAGGATCGCCCTCGTACAGCCACGTGCTCATCGAGCGGAACATGAGCGACAAACCTCGCGGGAACCGACCAGTGTTGTTTTCGCGCAAGCTGAATTCGATCGAGTTAATCGCCGCTTCGATCGCTTCGTTCGAGAAACCTTCCTCCGCGATCGCGGCGATGGTGTCGTGAATCAGCTTTTCAACCTTTGGGATGTCTTCTTGCGCCACGCCTCGCAAGCCGAGCGCGTACGTCGGCTGGCGGAGCTCGTCCTCCAATCCGTAGCCGACGATGGCTTCGCCGAGACCAGACTCTTCGAGCGCCAAGCGAAGCGGTGCAGATTGCGAACCCATCAATAAATGGTCCAAGAAACCAACGGCGAGGCCAGTTTCGGGATCGAACGGCTCTTCGCTGAGCAACCAGTTGACTTGGACGAAGGACTTTTGAGCGTCCTCGCCCTCGCCCGTGGAGTACGTCTTGACGACGCGTCGAGGCTCGGTGAAAAACTTTTGAGTAGCGATCGTGCTGTCCACTTCGCGACGATCGAACTCGTCAAGGAAAGACGCCAAAATTTTCAAGCGCTCCTCCACGTCGTCGTCGCCGTAAAACCACATGCGCGAGTTGCTCGGGTGATAAAACTTGGCGTGGAATTCCTTAAACTCGGCAAACGTCAACTCGGGAATCACCGTGGGGTCGCCGCCCGAGTCCACGCCGTACGTGTTGTCCGGAAAAAGCGCTTGCTGGCACTCGCGCGCGAGCACGGAATCCGGCGATGAATACACCCCCTTCATCTCGTTGAAAACCACCCCCTTGAACGTCATCGGCCCGCTCGCGTCGTCGAGCTCGTAGTGCCACCCCTCTTGCTCAAACGTCTTTTCGTTCGAGATGCACCGCGGATGAAACACCGCGTCCAGGTACACGTCCGTCAAGTTTCTGAAATCTTGCAAGTTACACGACGCCACCGGATACGCCGTCTTATCGGGCCACGTCATCGCGTTCAAAAACGTGTTCAACGACCCCTTGATCAACTCCACGAACGGTTCCTTGATCGGATACTTTCTCGACCCGCACAGCACCGAGTGTTCCAAAATGTGCGGTATCCCCGTCGAGTTACTCGGCGGCGTTCGAAACGTCACCCCGAACGTTTTATTCTCATCCTCATTGCTCAACGACATCACCTCCGCGCCGGTTTTTTCGTGCTTAAACAAGAACGCCTTCGCGTCGTACTCCGCGATGTAATCCTCCCTGACGAGCCTAAACCCGTGCGTCGTCGTCGGCGCGCGCATGGATTTATAATCCACCCTCGTCTCGTTCGCTTCGTTCGCGATCGCCCGCGTCGTCGTCGTCGTCGTCGTCGTCGCCGCGAATCCTCGTCGCGCGCCGCACTTCGCCTTCGCGCTTCGCCGCGCCCGCGTCGCCGTCCATCGCGCCGTCGCCGTCGTCGCCGTCGTCGTCGTCGTCGTCATCGCGCGCGCATCCATCGCGCGCGCGCGCGCGTCGACGCGCGTCGCGCGTCCGAGCGTGCGCAGCGCGTCGCGCGCGCGCGAGCTCCGCGGCGTCGTGTCGGCGTCGAGCGCGACGGGCGCGACCGCGCGTGAAAGTGACCGCGCGCGTCGATCGCGCGGTCTCGCGCGTCGACGCGATCGACGCGCGCGACGTCGATCGTCGCGTCGACCCTCGGGCGAGGTTCGTCTCGGCGAATCGAACCCCGGTCCGAGGGTCGCGCGATCGCGCATCCGATCGCGCATCCCATCGCGCGTCGATCGCCGTCGCGCCGCGCGCGCGACGAGGCGGCGCGCGAGACCGCGGCGCGGCGCGACGC
>Ga0228638_1000499_pt1 | contig 17324 bp, 9 predicted proteins | sample 48DmetaG_FD_182704 | JGI IMG/M metagenome (GOLD analysis project Ga0228638, IMG submission 182704) | Seawater microbial communities from Monterey Bay, California, United States - 48D | ecosystem: Environmental > Aquatic > Marine > Coastal | place: USA: California | collected 2016-10-31 | reverse complement strand
CTTCGCTCTGGCCGCGCGGCGCGCGCGAACCGTCGCGCGCGCGTAACGACCGCGCCGCCGCCGACGACGATGACGCCGACGACGACGCCGCGGGACCGCCGTCGCGCGCGCGCGGCGCGCGACGACGGCGACGACCGCTTCGAGCGTCGATGAGCGCCGTCGCGGCGCCCGCGCCGACGCGCGCGACGACGGAGGTGACGATGGACGATCTGTCGCCGAACGATTACGCGTACAAGGCGCTCAAACGACGATTCGACCACCTGGACGAGGGCGCGAAGGGATACGTCACGAGCGATGACATGCGACGCGCGCTGGAGAAATTGAAGGTGCCGTGCACGGCGCAGAGCGCGGACGATTTCGTGCGACGAACGATCGACGAGGGGCGCGCGCGAGGCGCGCGCGAACGCGAACGCGAACGCGACGACGGCGAAGGACGACCGCGGATGACGTTTAAGGAATTCGGGAATTTCGCGCTGCGGCGCGAGCGCGAGCTGCTGAGGACGTTTCAGAAATTCGATGGGGATCGGTCGGGGTATCTCACGGCGAAACAGTTGAAGAGGGTGCTGATGCGAGAGGGATACGCGACGGACGACGACGACGTGGAGGCGATGATGTATCGCATCAAGGCGGGGGAGGGCGCGTTTAGCAAGGGTAAGGGCTTGTTCAACGCGGCGAACGAAAAATTCGTGACGCTGGCCAAGGCGATCGACTTTACCGAGTTTCGTGACTTTTTGATGCTCTCGGACGCCATGGACGCCACGGAAGCGTTGAGCGTGTGGTCGAGGTCCACCGTCGACGTCGGCGACGTGTCGTTAGCGTTTGCGAGCAAACGTAAAGCGAACGGAGGCGCTGGCGAGGTGATAAAGCACTTACTCGTGGGTGCCATCTCTGGAGGCGTCTCTAGAACCGTCGTCGCGCCGCTCGAGCGGGCGAAGATTGAATACATGCTCGATTCAACGACCATCGCGCGCGACGGTGGTCTCGTAGGAACTTTGAACAGAATCGTGCGAGATGAAGGCGCTGGAGGTCTGTTTCGCGGGAACACGCTCAACGTGTTGCGAATCGCCCCCACCAAAGCCGTCGAGTTCTTCGTGTACGACAAGTTCAAGGATTACATCATACGAAACGGCGATCAAACCGAGCTCGACGGTGCGCAACGCATGCTCGGTGGTTCCGTGGCGAGCATGTGCGGCACAGCGTTGACGCATCCCGTGGACACGTTACGGTCGCGCGTCTCTGGCACCGGCATGCTGTTGGGCGACTGCTGGAAACAGCTCGTCGCCAACGAAGGCTACGGTGCGCTGTGGAAAGGTTTGGGTGCGAATATGGTGCGCGTAGCACCCTACGGCGCGATCAATTTCTACGTATACGACGCCTGCAAGGGTTTGTACCGGCGACAATTCGGTGAAAAGGCAAAGATGTCTGCGCTACCGACGATGTGTTTCGGCGCGCTCGCCGGCGCCGCGGCGCAAACGGGCGTGTATCCACTCGAAATGATTCAACGTCGAATCCAAGTCGCCGGAATGAAGAAAGGTGCAGGATACGCCTATAAAAACATGTTCCATGGGATTTACGTCGTCGGAAAGAATGAAGGCATCGGTGCGCTTTACGCTGGCTTGATTCCGAATTACGCCAAGATTTTACCCTCGGCGGCAATTTCGTTTTACGTTTACGAGCTCATGAAGCAAGTGTTCGACATCGACAAGTGAATGAGCATCTCAACGCACGCCAAATTAGGCTGTTATATACTAAAATCATGTTGTTACTACGTACTACTGTTGTAATCAGACTCACTTCTTTGAGCGTACTTCCGGAATTCGTTTTGGATCGTCCACCGGCGCGGGCATCGGATCCTTGGGCACTGCTGGTTCATCTTCAGCAGCGGCTTCAAACTTAAACCTCTCCTTGCTGTTTCGTAAGAACGCTCGTCCCAACCCACCCGCGATCTCGTGGTGAATGGCGTTCTCCACGAGCTCGTTTGCCTCCTCTTCGATGGCGCCAGCGTGCATTGGTAGCGCCAAGTCAGCGGAGTATGGATCGTATGGATCGTCTGACGGTTCCGTTGTCGGCTCCGTTGGTGTCGGTACAGGCTGCGGCGCCGGCTCTGGCTGTGGCTGCGGCGCCGGCTCTGGCTGTGGCTGCGGCGCCGGCTCTGGCTGTGGCTGCGGCGCCGGCTCTGGCTGCGGCGCCGGCTGCGATGACGGCTCAGGCTGTGGCGTCGGCTGTGGCATCGGCGGCGGCGGATAAGTCGTGGACACATCCGGTGTCGTCGCTCTCGGTGCCGCACTCGGCCCTAAATCGCTATTCCTGGAGCTCGACGCCGAGTCCGAATCCACCGTCACCTTTGCCGGCGAATCGTCGCCGTTAAAGTGTTGAAAGCCGATCGCCGCGACCGCTGCGAACGCCGCGAGCACGAACACCAGCGCGCACATCCGTCCACACCCGCGCTTAAACGACTCATTCCGCGCCCTTTGACGCTCTAAATACTCGGGCGCGTCTAACAACGACTCCCGTTCGCCTCCGCTTCGCGACGTCGCCCCGCCGCCGTCCCGCGCGATCTCTTCCGCGTTCCTCTCCCGCTCGATCGCCTTGGAATACCGCGCCGCGGTGGCGGCATATCGTTCGGAGTGTCTGAATGACCCACTCGCGCGATCAAGCGCCGGTCCGCGACCGCTCATCGCGTCGGCGTCGCCGTTCGACCGCGCTCAACACCCTACGCCGTTGCGTCCGTCTCGTTCGCGTCGAGCGACGTCGCACGGACGCGCGCGCGCGATCGTCGACGCGAACGAAAGTTCGCGACGTTCGTCGAGCTGTTACGGTCGACCAGACGATGTCGGCGCCGGCGAGCGCGTTGTGGCGCGGCTGCCATCGTGATGATGATTTCCATCCATGGGCGGGGTGTTGGTTTGAACAGAAGCCGCCGCGATAGGTGTACACTTGCCGATGGTTACAAAGAGAATGGGGGAGACGAGATGCGCGAGCGATGTAGACTACTGCGATGGAACGTCGCGACCGAGCGGTCAGCCGTTTCTATCCGCGAATTTTGAGCTCGCGGCCCTTCTGGCGCGCCTGAACGACGCCTCGACGCACGAGCTCTTTTTCGCATTCGAGAACGTCTTCGCGAAAATGTGCGCGAAGATCTGGGACGTTGGTCTTTTGAATGTCGTTTCCACGTGTGCCATTGAGCCAATACTGATCACTCACCCAGTGCTTTTTCGACGCTCGCGGGAATCCGCTGTTTAAAACGCTGGTTTTGGCGATTTCACACAAGTCGGCGGCGCTGAGTTTCCAAACTTGCGCGGCGACGGAGTACTCCTCGACCAAAGGCTCTTTGGTCATGTGAATCATGAGTGGATCATCCGTACTGAGTGATACTCGCAAACCTCGAGCAAAGAACACCGGGAACGGGTTCTTATGATAATCGATGAATAACGAGTTGTTGCTCAAGGGCGACATGTCGAGCGGAATTTGCGTGAGATAGTACAGGTATTGCAGACACGGCGACTTGCGCAGGTTCAAGCCGTGCGCAATATTCTTCGCGAGCATAAATGTGGTGCACAGGTGATCGATGTCTCCCGCCTCACCGGCGTGAGGCCTGAAGGCGATGGTATTCAACCCTTTACTGACGCGCAATGCGTTGAGCGTGTACAGGTTGGCGTACACGTAGTAGGCGTAGTAGGCGTACGCGGGGTTGTGAGACACGTCCCAGTCCACTGGTACACGCATGTGCTTACTTGGTCTGCGCTCAGGTTTCGATTCGTCGTCTACCATGTCCACCCCGATCACCATTTGGAGAAACGTATGCAACTTTGGATGCGACGAAGGGTCTACCGTGACTTCAAACAGAGGCTTGAAAATGTTATCGAGCATCTGCTGGAAGTTTTTCATCGTCCCATTACTGTGGTAGATGTTGTACAATCGCGGTATCTGAATCATCCATACGATATTTTCGCTGAAGACGTTGTTATTCAGCACCCAAGCCGCGAGATTGTCCCATTCGCCGGGTTTACGCCCATAGATGGAGATGCGATACTCCGCCATGGTGTATTTGTTCGCCTCCAAGTCCGAGCATACTTGCTTCGTGAGCTCGGCGAGGAACCGACCACGAATCAAGTTGTCTTGCTTGATGAAAATTTCTCGCAAGCGAGACTGTCCCATGGGGTTGTACTTGAGATTGAACCTATCGAAGCGATGAAACGTATTCTTGTCCGCGTGCATGTCCAATGTATCGACGTTGAGTTCGTATGCCGTCATTCCGATCGATTCGAACACCTCTCGAAGGTTCAAAAACTTGCCGTCCCGATAAACCACAAGTTCGTGAGGCTCTCGTTTAAGCTTGGACTTGATGAAGCGCAACAAGTGCTTTTGGTTCATGCACGCGCTGTGATGCACGTGCGTATCAACCTTTCTGACGTTGTAAAAGTCGCGATGTGGCGCCTTCTTTTGCTCTAAAAACTCTCGATCAGCGTTCAACATGACGTGTAGATTGAACTTTTGCTCCGTCAACAACAGCCTTTTGTGACAAAACGTCTTCGATGGACCGTACGATTGCACCTTTAGTAATGCGTGCAAGTCGTAGAAGAAATCTGTCGCCGTGCCGGGCGGTTTATGCGCCAACTCGACCTCGCCTTGCGCGTTCGGGTGGTACACGTGCATGACTCCATCGATCATTTCGAACGTGTGCTGCGATTTAGGTGGTAGCGGCGGCATTTTATCCACCTTACCGACGATAGGACATGCCCCTTCACTGTCGTCGAATAACCACTTGTCGCGTAAACCGAGCGCGTACTCTAGCATGAGGCACACTTCCTCGCATTCGTCACCCAAGGTTTCCATCATTTCAGTCGCGACTTTTTCGTACTGCATATCTGATTCTCCGGCGTGCGTCACGCGCGGCGACGAAAATAGACCGTTCGCCGCGGCACCACCACTGCCCGATCGTTGGAACAATTCTCGTCCGATGGCGCGGTCCGCCGGTTTCAAACCGATGGGCATGTTACCGTCGGGGGTCGCCGTCCACGGTGTCTTGACGGTCCTAGGCGACGTGACCCCACTCTCATTCGACGCCGAGGGCGTCGGAGTCAGCGTCGCTTTGTCGTGCATTTTCTCCTGAAGCTTTTCCATCGCGCGTTCGAGCTCGACGCTCGCGCTCAACGCTCTCGGCAACGGCGACTCGATCAACCGCTCTATGCTCGAGTCCGGCGCACCGTACGCTCGCCCACGTCGCGCCATGGGTGATTCCACGACGTCTATGTGCGTGCGTTCTTCCTCACCTTCGGTCTCTGTTTCTGTTTCCGGTTCGACTTCCGTCTCCGTTAAACCGTCGTTCGCCGCCCACGCGAGTTGACTCAGCGGCCCGCGTTTCTTCGGAGTGCCGAGACTGACGTCTCGAGATAATCGTCCGTTGTGATGACTGCCATCTTCACCGCCGTCCGAAACCGTCTGTCCGAACGCGTTCGCCTTCGTCGGCGTCCCCGGCGTCGACCGGTTCGCCGACGCGTACGCCGGATACTCCTCCACGTCCGCCAAGCTCCCCGAGATCGATCTCGACTGCGACAACCGACTGACACTCGTCGCGTCGCTCTTCTCTCGTCCCGACGGCGACGCCGCGCCGCTGCTTCCGGTTCGTCGCCGTCCCGAGCGCGCGCCTCGTCCCGAGCTCTTGCCAGAGTTTTGTTGCTCGGCCAGCTGCTTCTCGCGTTCTATCGCCTCCAGCGCGGTGAGCAGGCCGATTTGCTGTTCACTAAAGTCTTTCGCCGCGCTCTTCAGCGCGTACGCCGACGCGATGGCGAGCTGCGCGTCGCGTGAGCGTCAACCGTCAGTCCGAGGCGTTGGATTTCAAACAAACTTCAACTCTGCGCGCGGGCGAAGCGATGCGCACCGTCGACGCGAGGGCGGCGACGAGCGTGAACCCCACGAAGAACGCGCGCCCGTCGTCGTCGGACATGACGATCACCGCGCGCGCGTCGTGGACTGAGGACGGCGACGCGTCGGAGTCTCGGGACGTCTGGCGGCGCCGCCGCCGCCGCCGCCGAACGAACATCCGTGGATGCGACGATGACACGGCGATCGCTCGCCCGCTAAATATGTCGCTACAAACGCTAAACTAACGTCGCTAGGGGATCCGCGCGTCTACGGCGCGGCGTCGAGCGGTGGCGCTCGAGCGAAGACGAGGCTGGCGTTGGTGCCGCCGAAACCAAACGAGTTGCTCATCGCCGCTCGAGCGTCGTCGCGCAGTCGAGCCGCGACGCCACCAGCGCCGACGATTGGGATTCGTAAGTTTGGGTCGACCGTGTCGTATCCGAACGTCGGAGGCACGTCTCCGGTGTGAAGAGCCATGACGGTGTACGCGGCTTCGATGGCGCCCGCGGCGCCGAGCAAATGCCCGGTGGCGCCCTTCGTGGACGTCGTGAGCACGCGCCCAGACTCGATCGCGTCCGCACCGAAGACTGTTTTGAGCGCCATGGCTTCTGCGGCGTCGCCCAAAGGCGTCCCCGTGGCGTGCGCGTTGACGTATCCAACGTCGAGCGGATCGTCGACGCCGGCGTCTCGCATGGCGGCTCGCATCGCGCGCGCCGCGCCTTCGCCATCCGGGCTCGCGCGCGTGACGTGGTGCGCGTCTCCCGACGCGCCGTAGCCGCGTATCTCGGCGTACACCTTATCGACGCCTCGCGCGCGCGCGTGTTCGAGAGTTTCGAGCACTAAAACCCCCGCGCCTTCGCCCATGACGAAGCCGTCGCGCGCGACGTCAAACGGTTTCGCTCTCCCCGTCGCGCTCAGCGCCCTCGCCTTGGCGAACGCCGCCAATGAAACGGCATCTATGCATCCCTCAGCGCCACCGGCGATCATCACGTTCGCATCGCCGCGCTGTAGCGCCCTAAACGCGTCCCCTATGCAGTGCGCCGACGTCGCGCACGCCGTCGCCGCCGCCAAATTCGGCCCTCGAAACCCGTGATCCATCGATATCCTCCCCGCCCCCGCGTTGGCCAAAATCCGCGGCACAAAGTACGGCGATATCCTCCGCAGTTCACCCTTCGCCATCCAACCTCCCGCGCGCGTTAAATCGCTCACGCCTCCCATCCCCGCGCCGAACGACACCCCCACGTCGTCCCTCGGCGCGTCCCTCGCGCTCGTCATCCCCGCGTCCTCGATCGCCTCCTTCGCCGCGCACCGTCCGTACGCCACGAACGACGCCAAACTTCCTCCATCGCTCCACGCGTTCGCGTCGTACCCTTCCCTTCGGTTCACGACGCCCGCGTGCCGCGTTCGCGCCCGCGCGCCGTCGCTCGCCGCGAGCGCGTTCCAGCACTCGCGCGCGAGATCGTCCTCGCGCAGCGCCCGCGTCGCGCCCGCGTTCGCCAGCAGCGCGCGCCAGTTCTCCGCCGTCGTCCGCGCGAGCGGGGTGACGAGTCCGATGCCCGTGACGACGACGCGGCGCGGATAAAGCGCGTCGAGCGGGACACCGCGCGCGTAATGGGACATCGACCGTCGCGCGTCGCCGAGGCGTCGCGAGCCATCGCGCGACGCGCGAAGCGCTTCGAGGACTCGCGTCGACGCGTCGCGACGCGCCGACGCGAGCGCCATCGCGGTGTGCGGCGTCGACGACGCGATGACGTCGACGATGGATGCGACGGCGACGGCGACACAAAACGACGCGCGGTGCCGACGGCGATGACGCGCGCGCTCGGCGCGACGCGCGCGAGCCGCGGGCGCGTCGCGCGCGTCTCGCGCGTCTCGCGCGACCGGACGACGCGCCGAGCGCGCGGCGCGACGCGCGTCGAAGCCGCGGCGGATAAAGCGCCGTCGGTCGTCGTGCTCGGAGGGTCGGGATTCGTCGGCGCGCGCGTCGTCGAGGCGCTCGCGCGCGCGGGCGCGCGCGTGACGACCATCTCTCGCTCGGGACGCGACGCGACGGGCGCGCGCGAGGCGCGGGCGGTGGATCTGGCGGAGGCGAGCGCGGCGCGCGAGGCGCTGGCGGAGGCGCTGCGAGACGTCGACTGCGTCGTGTCGTGCGTCGGCGTCATCGGCGGCGATGACGAGGCGATGCGGAGAGGGAACGGGGATCATAACGTGCTCGCGATCGAGGCGGCGAAGAAAGCGGGCGTCGGGCGGTTCGTGTACGTGAGCGTGGCGAGCGTCGTGCCGGACGTCGTGGGCAAGACGCCGTTGATGAGGGGGTACTTTGAGGGTAAGCGCGACGCGGAGGCGTGCTTGCGCGAGAATTACGCGGAAGGTGATTACTTCATCGTGAAACCGAGCTTCATTTACGGCGGGGATGCGTTTTCGTTGACGCCGCCGCGAGTGACGAAGACGTACGGCGACGTCTTGGCCAAGGTGCTCGGCAGCGGACCCGTCAAGGCTTTGGCGGCGAAAGCGCCGGGACCGATCGCGTTGACGCTCGCGGAACCGGTGAGCGTGGAAGACGTCGCGGGTGCGTGCGTGGCGGGCGCGATGGGGACGTACAGCGCGTCCAACGTCGTCGACGGGACGGACGACATCAAAAAAGCCGCCGCCGCCGTCGCAGCCGCGTGAGTCGATACGAATGGTTTTGTAACGAAGCGCGCGCGCAATATCATTTCACCGACTGTCGTCCTAAACACAAAAAATACTGTACTCGTTCACTACTTTTTCGTCCCCTTGATCATGCCGTACGTCATCAACCCTGACTCGAACGCGCGAGCCATGCGTTCGAGGGTGACGATTTCGCGCACAACCTTGTACCACTGGCGAGGCCCGGCGAACACCACGGGCCACGGATCCCAAACCCCGACCCAGATCGAGTGACGCCACGACACGAGCGTGTTCTTCACCCAGTTCTCCGATCCCGTGCGCGCCATGGCGCCGGTGCCTTGCAAAAGACGTTCGTATTCCTCGTACGAGATAAAGTACGGGTGCGCCCACTCTTCGTAGAGAAATTGCAAGTTGCTCTTCTCCTTCTCCGTGAACTCCGGCGGCGTCTCGCGCTGACACCACGTCGCGATGACGATTTTACCACCAGGTTTTAACACTCGCACCATCTCCTCGACGTACTTTTTCTTATCCGGCATGTGCTCGCCGCTCTCGCACGCCCACACTAAATCAAACGTGTCGTCCTCGAATTCCATCGCCAGCGCATTCATCACCTGGAACTTCGCGTTCGGCACTCCTTGCTCCGCCGCCAGTTCTGTCGCGCGTTTCACCTGATTCGGCGAGAGCGTAATCCCAGTCACCGACGTGCCTTGACCGAAGCGCTTCGCCAAGTGTCGAGACGTCCCGCCGATGCCGCACCCGACGTCCAGCACCTTTGCCGGCTTATCAGCCTCGCTCCAATCCGCCATCTCGTCCACGAAATCAAATTTGGCTTGAATGAAATCCTTCACCTTGCACCCGAGCAGCGTCCCCGCCCCTTTCGCCAGCTCCTCGTCGCTGTACCATCCCAAGTGTATGTGTTCGCCCCAGTAATATTCCAATATCCCCTCCTCCGTCCACGCGTCGTACTCCGTCCCGACCGTGTTCGCCCCGTCCACGTACGTTCGACTCGGCGTATCGAACACGTACTTTATCCCGCGTCCGACCGCGAGCGCCCCGAGCGCGATCGCCGCGTTCTCCGTCGTCGCCCAGCTCGGCGTTCGCGGCGTCGCGTTCGCGCTCGCGCCCTCGCTCGCGCGTCGCGCGCTCGTCCGCGTCTTCGCCGACGCGACGTCGCCGACCACCGCACCGCGCGCGTTTGAGCGCGGTCGCGCGCTGAGCTCTTCGATGGACAGCGCGCGCGGCGCGGGCGGCGTCTCGGCGACGGCGCGCGGATGACGTCCTCGATGACGTCGCGGCGTCGCGCGCGCGCGCGCCAGGGGCGCGCGCGCGCGCTCGGGGGCGAGGCGCGCGCTGCCGAACATCGTCGCGATTCGCGAGCGCGCGCGCGAGGCGCGGTGCGACGCGTGCGAGGCGCGGTGTGACGCGGACGCGAGTGGATAGAGTGCGTCCAAATGCGTTGCAAGGGACGCGACGAGACGCGACGGCGAAGAAACGCTCACTTTTGGCCGAACAAAGACTTGAACGCCTTGATGGCGTTGGTGTTGATGAGCGGCTCGTCGAACTTGTCCATGAGCTCGGTGAATTCGGGCTGCTTTTGCACGAATTCCAAGCTCGGGTCGGTGCGAATCTTGCGGTAGTCGATCCAACCCGCGGACATGCATCGCTTGAGCGCGAGCAAGGATTCATCCGCCTTGCCGAGCTTGGAGAAGCAGCACGCGATGTTGTACTGAGCGACCTTGTAGATCTCCGTCGTCTTGGAAAAATCGTCACCCATGTAGTTCTTCGGTTCCAACGCCGCGACTTCCTCAAAGACGATTAACGCGTTGTCGAAATCCTTGCCGTTGTAAAGCTCGATGGCTTCGTCGAACATGTCTAATCTCTGGTTCTCCAACTCGCGCTTTTTGGAGTAGTTGTTCATTTGTTGTTCCTTCGTCCCGGCGCCGTAGTTACCACCCGCGCGTTCGCTCTTGAACGCCGAGCTCTTTTCGGTTTGTTGAAGCGCCGACAAGTCGCCGTCCATGTCCGTCATCTTCAAGTAGATGTCGCCGTTTCTATTCTTAATCGCGTACATCACCTGTCCGTACGACTCAGCGCCCCAGATCTCATCCCCGAACGACGCGCTCACGGCTTCAATCTTATCGCCGACCTGGAATCGGTCGTAGATCGGGTCCGTGGGGACGAAGACGACGTACGCGCCGCCGTCGTTGCCTCGGTTAAACTTCAGCTCGATCGGCTTCGGGAGCGTCGCTGTGTGGAAAGGAAACGCGCGTTTCATCGTCAGTCATCGCGCGCGAACGAACACACGAAAGTGGCTCTGGGCGTACCTTCGTACGTGTCTCCCTTGGCCGCGCGCACGACGGAGAACCGGCGCGCGATGTGCGAGTGACGTCGATCCTTGGTGAAAGTGGATAACGACGCCGTGTTGAGCGCCGCGGCGCGCTGGGCGTGCAGAGCGGACATAAATGCGTGCGTGTGCGTACGCGCGGGGCTCGTTCGCGCGGAATAGGCGCGCGCGGTGACGACGGAGCGTCGAGAACTGTGGAACGAGGCGCTACGGCGACGAGATAAAGCGCGAGCGGCGGCTGAGAAGCGAGGGATGACTTTCGCGCGTTGTGTGCGTTACAACGAACGACGAGCGATGGTGGCCTAGGTGTGAGGAAAAAGTAACGTCGTGTGGTCAGCGTCTCGAATGCGAGCAAACGCGAGATTGGATTTAGTCCGTAATTTAGTGACGTTCGCGCCGTAAGGATGCGCGCTCGTCGTGGAGTCATTGGACCACAAACCGGTTGTCTGGCCGGCGTCCCGCGAGCGGGACAAGATTGATGTGCGCGACGGAAGTAAAAAGATCATCTCCACCGTTAAGTAAGGAGCGCCTTAGGCAAAGTCGCGGGAGGTTTTGTCGAAAAAGCGTCCTCGGTTGGACTCGGACGTTTGGCCGTCGGAACGATTCGGCGGCGGCGGTGCGGTGTACAAAGCCTCGGGAAGTTTGAAGCAATGTAATTAGTGTTCATTCACGACGTCTTAAGAAACGAGTTGTTCGTCATCGACTTCGTACGCCACACCTCGCACACCCGGTATCGTTCGTTCAATCAAACATTCGTCCGCAGGAAGAAAATCTCGCGACGAACCAAAGCTCATTACTTCTTAGAGGTTGATTAAGCCTCACGGTGAAATCAGCATCGGTTTTTGGAATCACGGCAAAGCGTTCATCGCGAGCGAGAAAACGTAAGCAATCGTCGAGAGATGTCGCGCTGACGATTGAGCAGGCGACTGTGGATAGCAGCCACCTACTCACCCATGTCAACGCTGTCGGCTGTACCTTAGAACGACGGGAGAGCAGCACATGCGGCCGAAGCCTGATCAGCCCTCTGCTTTGTCAAGGAAACGAGGACGAGCAAACCGAATCGATAGAACGCGCCGTGACACGTACCTGGCGTTCACGACCCTCAATGGTAGTTTTTGCCATGCCTGCGAATGAAAGAAAAGAGGCGTAAAGGTGAGTCTTGCGCGCGTCGTCGAACGAATGTGGTGGAACTACGGAGGAATTTCGACGACTTGTAAACGCCAAAGCTCCACGGAGAGCCCATCCCCTTTTAATCTCGCCTTCGCTCAAAACTGACACGCGGAATTGAATCGCGGGGGTTCTAATTCCTCGATTCTCTGCGGGCAGCTCTGCAGCGAAGGCTTTCGCCGACGAAAAATACGTCGCGTCGTTCGTCGTCCCGTCCCCGAGCGAGCACCCGTTCACGACTCCCACGGCGCGATCGCCTCAGTCGAAAGATGGTGAATTATGTTTTGATTCTTCACGGTGTTCAGCCAGTATGGACACGTTTACATCCCAGACGTCGGCCGCTTCGATCCCGGGCGTTGCTCTCGCGCGAAGGCCGCCGACGACGCCGACGACGACGCGCCAAATGTGAAATCGAATAAGGGCGCGCGTCGAGTCGATTCCCCCGACGCGCGCGTGACAATGATCGACCTCTCTATTCACTCTCGGGCGCGTTAGGTTTCCCTTCGGACGCGCGGCATGGCGGTTATCAGCCGCCCCGCGACCCGTACACACAAACGCCCGCGCGCGCGAGAAAAACAACCGAAACAACCAACACCAACAATCCCTCTCCACCGCGTCTCGGCCGATATGCTCAATTGACGTCACGACGACGCGCGCGGTTTTATTCCGGGTAACTAATCCGGCCGCGCGCGCGTCTCAGTAGCCAAGCGTAAAAGTTTTCGTCATCGACGTTCGGGCGATTGATGTTCGCGTGGCGTGATTCTTCGCGTCGAGGTCTCGCGCGTCGTCGTCGACGCGCGTCGCGTCGTCGTCGCGCGCGTCGCGTTCGCGCGCGTCGTCGCGCGCATCGCGTCGTCGTCGCGCGCACCTCGCGTCGCGTCTCGCGCGTCGTCGCGCGCGCGAAGTGCGGCGCGCGCGCGCGCCGGCGGCGGCCCAATAAACCACGCACAATACGACACCACGGGCGATTTTCGCTCGAAAATGCCGCGCGCGATAAATCGAGGGTTTTGCGCGAGGTGTCGCGCCCCGGCGAGGCGGCGATCGCGCGTCGTCGATCCGCCTTTTAGCGACGCGCGACCGTCCGTCGACACCATGGGGGTGCGTCTCGCGACGCTCGACGCTCGACGCGATGCGCTCGACGCGCGCTCGACGCGCGCCGCGGATCTCGCGTCGCGCGCGCGACGCGCGACGACGACGACGACGCGACGCGAACGCGACGCTAGGGCTTTGAGCCCTCGCGCGCGCCGTCGCGGAAGACGACGATGCGCGAGCGCGCGTCGACGACCGCCGACGCGCGAGACGAGTGAAAACGTAGAAGAAATACTGACGAATCGCGCGCGAGTCGTTCGCTCGATAGGCTTACAAGTATGTGGAAGAACTTTGGAAGAAGAAGCAATCCGATGTGATGCGCTTCTTGCAGCGGATTCGCGTGTGGGAGTACCGGCAGTTGCCGTCCATCTGCCGCGTGACGCGACCGACGCGACCGGATAAGGCTCGACGACTTGGATACAAGGCCAAGCAAGGTTTCTGCATCTACCGCGCGCGCGTGCGCCGCGGTGGACGCAAACGACCGGTGGCGAAGGGTCAGGTGTACGGGAAGCCGGTGCACTGCGGTATCACGAAGTTGAAGTTTGCGCGCAACTTGCGATCGGTCGCGGAGGAACGCGCGGCGCGACGATGCGGCGCTTTGCGAGTGTTGAACTCGTACTGGTTGAACCAAGACTCGGTGTACAAGTACTATGAGGTGATCATGGTGGACCCGATGCACAAGTGCGTGCGCAACGACCCGCGCATCAACTGGATCTGCAACCCGACGCACAAGCACCGCGAAATGCGCGGTCTCACGTCCGCGGGGCGCAAGTACCGTGGCTTGCACGGCAAGGGTCACAACTTCACCAAGTCTCGTCCGTCCAAGCGGGCCACCTGGAGAAACAACAACCGCTTGTCCTACCGTCGCTACCGTTAGAACAGGGTTTCGAAGAAAAGTTAGTCGAGCACCACTTTTTAGCATATTTGCTTGCTTGCGAATTTGTAATTACATCTTGGCGAGTGAACTTCCTTTAAGTAGTCTTGAACTCTCGCGAATCGTACAGAGGGATTATAGTGGCGGCGATAAAGCTCGCTCGCGACGGCGCGACGTCGGAGGGCTTACACTTTCTTGGCTCGAATCGCGGCTTGCGCCGCGGCGAGACGTGCGATGGGCACGCGGAACGGCGAACACGAGACGTAGTCGAGACCGCTCTTCGCGAAGAACTCGACAGAGATCGGTTCGCCACCGTGCTCACCGCAAATCCCAACCTTCAAGTCGGGGCGCGTGGAGCGACCGCGCTCAACGGACATTTGGACGAGTTGCCCGACGCCGTCGACGTCGATGACTTGGAAAGGATCGTGCTTCAGCACACCTTTTTCGAGGTACGTGGGCAGGAACTTACCCACGTCATCGCGAGAGTAACCGAACGTCATTTGCGTCAAGTCATTCGTACCGAACGAGAAGAACTCGGCGTGTTTGGCGATTTCATTCGACAACAGCGCCGCGCGAGGAATCTCGATCATGGTACCCACGCGGTATTCCACAGAGTCCCCACGCTCGCCGAAGACGACGTCCGCGGTTTGACGAATCAACGCCACTTGATCTTCGAGTTCGGCGACGGTGCCGACGAGCGGGACCATGATGTCGGGAATCGGCGACGCGCCCTCGGCTTTGGCTTCGCACGCGGCTTCGAGAATGGCGCGAACTTGCATTCGCGCGATTTCTGGATACGTGATGGCCAATCGGCAGCCGCGGAAACCCAACATCGGGTTCACTTCGACGAGCTTTTCGATGCGCTCGACGATGTCTTCTTCAGTCTCGCCAGTGTCCTCGCTGAGAAGTTGAACGACGTCGTCCAACTCGCCGTCGGGCAAGAACTCGTGAAGCGGAGGATCGAGAAGGCGAATGGTCACCGGCAAACCGCTCATGGCGTGGAAGATGCCCTTGAAATCATCTCGCTGGAACGGCAACAGCGCATCGAGCGCGGCTTCGCGGGAGGGCGTGTCCTTGGCCATGATCATCCGACGCACGGTTCGAATGCGCTCGCCGCTGCCAAAGAACATGTGCTCAGTGCGCACGAGACCGATGCCTTCGGCACCGTTGGCGCGCGCCGCGGCGGCATCTTCGGGCGTATCGGCGTTTGTCAGCACCTTCATGTCACGGAATTCGTCGACCCAAGACATGAACGTGCCCAAATCTTCGCTCACAGTCGGTGGCATGAGATCGGCGCGACCGCGAATGATTTCGCCCGTGGTACCGTTCAAGCTCAACCAGTCGTTTTCATGAAGCGTGACGCCACCCAAAGTGAACGTGCGCGCGTGCTCGTCGATGGACAACTCGCCGCAGCCAGAGACGCACGTCTTACCCCAGCCGCGAGCGACGACGGCGGCGTGCGACGTCATGCCGCCGCGCGCGGTCAAGATGCCCTCGGCGGCGTCCATGCCGCCGACGTCCTCGGGCGAGGTTTCGACGCGAACCAAGATGACCTTGCGACCTTCGGCTTTCGCGGCTTCGGCGTCTTCGGTGCTGAAGACGATTTGTCCGACGGCGGCGCCCGGTGACGCGGGCAAGCCGGTGCCGATGACGTCGGCCTTGTACGCGCCCTCGTCTTTAAACTGCGGATGAAGCAGTTGATCGACGTGCGTGGGTTCGACCATTTGCACGGCTTCTTCCTTGGTCACCAAGCCTTCCTTCACGAAGTCGACCGCCATTTTCACCGCGCCCGCGCCCGTGCGCTTGCCCGAGCGACATTGAAGCATGAAGAGTTGGCCGTCCTCGACGGTGAATTCGATGTCTTGCATGTCTTTGAAGTGCAATTCCAAGAGTTCCGTGTTCTTCACCAACTGCTCGTACGCCGCGGGCAACGCGTCCTTCATGGTTGAGATATCGCTCGGCGTGCGAATGCCCGCGACGACGTCCTCGCCTTGAGCGTTGACCAAGTACTCGCCGTAGAGCTTATTCTCGCCCGTGCTCGGATTTCTCGTGAACAACACCCCCGTTCCGGAAGTCTCGCCCATGTTCCCGAACACCATGGCTTGAATGTTCACAGCCGTGCCTCGCAAACCGGTGATCTTGTTGATGGCCATGTACTTCTTCGCCCGGTCGCTGTTCCACGAGTCGAAGACGGCGTACGTGGCGAGACGCAACTGCTCGAGCGGATCTTGCGGAAACGACACGTTTTCCGAGGCGTACACCCCCTTGTAGATCTCAACCAAGTCGCGCAAGTTTTGCTCGTTCAGTCCTTCGTCCGAATCCACCCCGACGTCGCGCTTCAGCGTCTCCAGCGCGTGTTCAAACTTGCCGTGATCGATCCCCATGACGACGTTGCCGTACATGTCGAGAAATCGGCGATACGAGTCAAACGCGAAGCGTCCACCGGCGCGTCGAGCCAACCCCTCGACCACGGAATCGTTCAACCCAAGATTCAGCACCGTGTCCATCATCCCCGGCATCGACACCGCCGCGCCGCTCCTCACGGACACCAACAGCGGATTTTCCGCGTCCCCCAGCGTCTTCCCCAGCGCCGCCTCCACGTGCGCCAGCCCCGCTTTCATCTCCTCCCACGCCCCCTCCGGCAGCGCCCCACCGTTCGCGTGAAAGTCCGCGCACGTCTCCGTGTCCACGGTAAATCCCGGCGGCACGCTCAGCCCGACGCGCGACATCTCCGCCAGATTCGCCCCCTTCCCTCCCAGGCGCGCCTTCGCGTCGCGCGCGCCCTCCGCCCGTCCCCCTCCGAATCGAAACACCCGTCCGAGCCCCCCCGCTCCCGCGCACGCGATCGCGCGTTCGCTCGCGTCCGTCGCCTCGTTCCCATTCGCGTCCGTCACCGACGCGCGCGTTATACGTCGCGCGCGCGCCCCGTTCGCGCGCTTCCGCGTCGTCGACGTCGGCGCCATCTTTTTCGCGCCGGTTGGCCTTCTCGCCGTCGCCGTCGGCATCGATCGCGCGCCGGGCGCCATCGTCGGTTGTCGCGACGGTCGGCGCGCGCGTGAACGTCGTTCGCGCGCGCTCGAACGATCGGTCGCGTCTTCACCGCGCGTGCGCGTCGCGGCGTCGCGCGGTGACGCGCGCGCGACGACGACGCGTCGATCGAGCGGCACCCTCCCTCGCGAGGGGCCTCGGGGCCTCGATCGATCGCGCGGCGCGCGAAAATAGCGCTCGAGGCCCCCTGAGTACGGGATTTCGGCGTTTTCCGGGTGTCGGGGCGTGGGTGGCCCGCGGGTCGGACATACGGGTGTGTGTAAACAGTAACAGTATATATTTATTGTATGT
>Ga0228638_1000496_pt1 | contig 17396 bp, 13 predicted proteins | sample 48DmetaG_FD_182704 | JGI IMG/M metagenome (GOLD analysis project Ga0228638, IMG submission 182704) | Seawater microbial communities from Monterey Bay, California, United States - 48D | ecosystem: Environmental > Aquatic > Marine > Coastal | place: USA: California | collected 2016-10-31 | reverse complement strand
GCGCTAAACACAACTAAAGAGTTATCAGGAATTTCATCAATTTCTTCGACAAAGATAGCCCCCCTTTTCTTTAAATCCTCAACAACAAATTTATTATGAACAACTTCATGTTTTACATAAACAGGGCTTCCATATATTTCAAGAGCTTTATTTACGATATCAATAGCCCTATCAACACCAGCGCAAAAACCTCGAGGATTGGCTAGCTTAATTTCTCTAGCTTTTGTTGACATGCTCACTTTTAAATAATTCAAAATATATTAGAAGAATTGCTCCAATACTAATAAATGCATCTGCAGGATTAAAGATAAAAAAAGAAAAATTAGTTGTATTTAGATATAAAAAATCAGTAACGTATCCATCTGGAATCCTGTCAAGTATATTACCCAAAGCTCCTCCTATAATCATAGATAGAGCAAACTTCTTTGAAGTGTCTTCTTCTTTTTTTAGAAGTACAAATATATAAATAACAATAAATATGCCGATAATAGTCAATACATTTGATAATAACCTTGTATCAAAATCTAAAAAGCCAAATGCAATGCCAGAGTTAAATGTTAAATAAAGATCTACAAAAGGTATAAAGCTCTGTATCTCAAATTCATTGAGGTGACTTAATGCAAATTGCTTTGCAAAAATATCTATTAATATAAAAATTACAATATATAGATAATATTTATTACTAAACAAAATATCTGACTTCCCCAATTGAATCTATGTTCTCTTCGCATCGAAGACAGACCTCAGGATGGGACTTGCTCTTTCCAACTGAGCTATCTCTATGCCAGCACCTTGTACATTTCTCTTCATTAATATTTTCAATTGAAATTTCTAAGGCTTGTCCAGCTATAACTGATGCATTTGAGGATATGAAAACAAAATGAAGTTCATCGCCTAATTTTTCAAGAATAGCTTTATCTTCTTCATTAGCAGAAATAATTACGTTAGCATCGAGCGAACCTTTAAGCTTATTTTCATTTCTTAGGCTTTCAATAGATTGATTTACCAGATCTTTAATCTCAAAAATTCTTTTCCAGTCACTACTTTCAATAATCTGAGATTGATTGGTGTTCTCCTGCATGTAAGTTGATAGAAATACAGATTCTTTCTGATTTTTTAAACTTTTATGTGTTTGCCATATTTCTTCTGCTGTGAATGATAAGATGGGAGCAACTAATCTGACTAAAATATTTAGTACATAATTTAAACTTGTTTGACACGATTTTCTTGCTAGTGAACTATCTTTACATGTATAGAGACGATCTTTGACTATATCTAAATAGATCCCACCCAATTCATTAACACAAAAATTGTGAATTCTTTGGACTGCATTGTGATAAGAGTACATTTCGAAATATTTAATGACATCCTCTTCAAGTTTTTGAGTTTCTAGTATTATCCATTTATCAAGTTCAACCTGGTCATCAAATTTTACTTTTTCATTTTCATTAAAGTCATTTAAATTACCAAGAATAAACCTAAATGTATTTCTAATTCTCCTATATTGATCGGATACTCTCTTTAGAATTTCGTCAGAAGCAACCATTTCACTTCTAAAATCTGTAGAGGCTACCCAAAGCCTTAATATATCTGCTCCCAAGCTATCCCAAACTTTCTGAGGTGATACAACATTTCCTAATGATTTAGATTGTTTCCTTCCATTTTCATCGACTACAAATCCATGAGTGAGTACTGCTTTATAAGGAGCCCTTCCGTTCATTGCAATGCTTGTAAGAAGTGATGATTGAAACCATCCTCTATGCTGGTCTGAGCCCTCTAAATACAAATCAGCAACAATATTTTTTGAAAATCTTTTTTCTGAAACAGTCGAATGAGTTACTCCTGAGTCAAACCATACATCTAAAGTATCTAAAATCTTGGTGTATGAATCAGCGTCGTCAATATAATTATTTAAATCTAAAGAATCCCATTGTGAAATGCCATTTTTTTCAATGGCATCCGCAAACTTATCAAAAAGTTCTATTTGATTGGGATGAATATCACCTGTCTCTTTATGAATTACTAATGTTATTGGAATACCCCAGTTTCTCTGTCTAGAAATACACCAATCAGGTCTATCAGTTAACATACTTTCAATTCTCTGAAGACCCCAAGAAGGCTCCCATTGAACGTCATTAATACTATCTAAAGCTTTATTTAATAAATTTCCTTGATTCATGGAGATAAACCACTGAGCTGTAGAAGTAAATATTAGAGGTGTTTTATGTCTCCAACAATGCGGATATGAATGATGATAGTCATCACAATTGATTAATACATTTTTTTCAACTAATTTTTCAATAACTAAATAATCGGCTTTAAGAGGAGGTAATCCTGCAATAAAGTCGATTTCATTTTTAAATAATCCATTACTGTCTAATGCTTTATAAGTTTCTACATTATTTTTCTTACATACTAGGAAGTCGTCCATTCCATGAGCTGGTGCTGTATGAACGCAACCGGTTCCAGCTTCAGTTGTTACGTGATCAGCATGAAGAAGAACTGACTTTCGATCTAAAAAAGGGTGATGTAATTCAATATTGTTAATATCGCTGCCTTTTACTGTTGCTATTTTTGAAATATGTGTGTCCCACCTTAAGGAGCAAGATTCAATCATAGAGTCAGCAATAACATATAATGAATTTTTAAATTTAACCAAGGAATAGTCCAATTCTGGGTTAATGCAAACTGCAACATTAGAAGGGATTGTCCAAGGAGTAGTTGTCCAGATAATAAAAGAAATAGCACCATCTCCAGCAAAATTAAAAACTTTTTTTACCTCTTTTAAGCTTTTATCATCAAGTTTAAAACCAACATCAATAGATTTTGAAACTTTGTTTTGATATTCAACTTCAGCTTCAGCTAGAGATGAACGACAGTCTTGGCACCAATGAACAGGCTTTTCACCTTTTTGAATATGCCCACCTTTAAAGATTTTGCCCAAAGCTCGAACGGCATCTGCCTCAAAGGATGAATCCAAACTTTTATATGGGTCACCCCATTCACCAAAAACTCCAAGCCTTATGAAATCTTTTTTTTGATTGTCAATTTGGGTCAGTGCATATTCCTTGCAAGCCTCCTGAAACTTTTTTTTATCCTGAACTAATTCACTTCTTTTACCATGTTTTTTTTCTACATTGAGTTCAATTGGCAACCCATGACAATCCCAACCAGGAACATATGGAGCGTTTTTTCCTAACAATGTTTTAGATTTTATAGTTATATCTTTTAGAATTTTGTTAACTGAATGACCAAGGTGGATTGATCCATTAGCATAAGGAGGCCCATCATGAAGAATAAAATTATCACCATCTTCTCTTAGCTCTCTAATTCTTTGATAAATATTAATATCATTCCAAAAATCTAGTATTTCAGGCTCTTTCCTTGGCAATCCTGCCTTCATAGATAAGCTAGTTTCTGGAAGATTTAATGTATCCCTATAATTAATTGTCATATCGTTTTGCTTAAAAAAAATTTTGCAGTTTTTATGTCTTCTTGAATTTGAGATTTTAACACGCCTAGGTTTTTAAATTTCTTTTCTTCTCGTATTTTATTTATAAATTCAACCTCTAATCTTTTAGAATAAATATTTGAATTAAAATTAAATAGGTGCACTTCTAGAACAGGATGAGAGCCACCTACAGTAGGCCTCAATCCCATATTTGCAATGCCATCAATAGATTGATTATCTAAAGAACATTTAACTGCATATACTCCAGAAATTGGCAGTTTCTGCTTTGGGAGCCAAATATTTGCTGTTGGTATTCCAATTGTTCTTCCAAGATGTTGACCATGAACAACCTTGCCAGAAAAAGTATAGGGCCTCCCTAGGAGATTTTTTGCTAAAGCAAAGTTATTTTCTTGAAGAGCTTTTCTAATTCTTGTGCTACTAACTCGCTTATTTAGATACTCATAAGTATCTGTATTAAAAACATTAATATTATTTTTTGCGCCCCATTTTTGAAGAAGCTCAAAATCTCCAGCCCTATTAGCCCCAAATCTAAAATCATCGCCAACAGTAAGAGATGATAGATCAGTTGGTTCTAATATATTAGATATAAATATTTCAGGGGTCATCTTTCTTAACGAATTATTAAATTTTAAAAAGAATGCAAAATCAATACCATTTTCTTTCAATAATTCAAACTTTTTTCTCCAAGGGCAAATTCTTGGCGGTGCTTTAGCATAAGTGTTGGTTGATATAGCAAAATATTCTGATGCATGTGGTTCTGTGAAAAAAACTATTGACGATGCATTCGTTTTTTCTGCTGTGTCTTTTATTTTGGATAGTATAGATTGATGTCCTTTATGTAAGCCATCAAAATTTCCAATAGTTCCATGTAGATTAATATTTGGATGAAGCTTTTTAAAAAGCTGCAAATTATGCTTTCCTCTTATTAAATACATCTTAATCCAATACTTCTTTGAATGGGCGGCCTAAAATTTGTCTAACAGTTACGAAATAAATTATCACTGACATAGTAACTTTTACAAGCAATACAAAAATTCGCTCTATTTGATCTAGTTGATAAAAGTCATAGAAATCTCTACAAAAAACTAGAAAAATTAATATAAGAATTGAAGAAATAATTATAGATAGATTAAATCTACTTAACGGATTTTTTACATGAACAAATCCGTCTTTAATTAATATTATTTCTAAAATTAAAACGCTAATAATTGCAGATAGAGAGCTACCAAAAGCTATGCCAACATGACCGAACCCTAGCTTAAAAGCAAATAGATAGTTTAAAAATGCATTTAAAAACAATGATACTAATGCTACATACATTGGAGTCTTAGTATCTTTTCTTGAAAAAAATGCAGGAGTAAGAACTTTCATTAACATAAAAAATGGTAGTCCTAAGGAATATGCCATTAAGCTTAATGCAGTTTGTTGTACATCGTAAGGTGTAAACTCACCCCTGTAAAAAATTGTGCTTATTAGATCTGTAGAACATATGTACAAACCAAGTAGACATGGTATTCCAATAAGTATTACAAATCTTTGACCTTTTTGAAGTTCATGTATAAATAGTCTTTTGTCATTAGTAATATTAATTTTTGATAAAGTAGGTAGAAGTATCGTGCCAATTGCTATTGCAAAAATTCCCATGGGGAATTGAATTAGTCTATCAGACACATATAGCCATGTTGGGCTTCCTGTCTGAAGCAATGAAGCAAAAACAGTATCGATTAGTAAATTAATTTGAATAATGCCGCCAGCCAGAAGTGCAGGTAGCATCAATTTTAAAACTTTTATTTGACCTGAGTGAGAAAAATTAAGTTTTGGTCTGGGAAGTCTATTGATATCTTTAAGGGCAAAGATATGTATAGATAATTGTAAAAATCCTGCTAAAAGGACACCCCATGCTAACGCATAAACTGGTAAATCCAGCATTGGAGCAATAAACATTGCCGCAATAATTAGAGTAATATTAAAAATAAGAGGTGTAAATGCAGGTATTGAGAATCTATCATGTGTATTCTGTATGCCACTTGCAAAAGACACAAGTGATATTAATGCTAAATAAGGAAACATTATTCGAAGTAGATCTATAGCAATTATTCTTTTTGAATCATCGAAATAGAAACCTGGTGCAAAAAGGAGAATAAAAACAGGAGTAATTAATAGCACAATAATAGTAAAAATAAATAATATACTCAAAAAAGAACCTGCTAAAGAATTTAGAAATTCATGTGTATTTTCTTTGTTGTGGACTTTTTGATAATCGCTATAAATTGGTATGAATGCCTGATTAAATGCTCCCTCTGCAAAAAATCTTCTAAATAGATTCGGTATTTTAAGGGTTACAACAAAAATATCATGAAATACTGAGGCGCCCAGAAGACTTGTTGTAGCAACATCTCTTACAAGTCCAAACACTCTGGAGAGGCCAGTCAATGATGAAACCTTAGCAAGAGAAAAGTAAATTTTATTTTTTGGCAACTTATTCACTATTTATAAAATCTAATGAAGCAGAATTAATACAGTATCTTAATCCAGTAGGTTTTGGACCATCATTAAATACATGTCCCAGATGCGCATCGCATTCCTTACACCTAACCTCTATTCTTGTCATGCCATGAGAATGATCTGATTTTTCAATAACTTTATGTTTATCTTTGGGTACAAAAAAACTAGGCCATCCACAACCCGCATCAAACTTAGCCTCCGATTCAAAAAGTGGAGTTTTGCAACATATGCAAGTATATGAACCTTTGGCATTAAAATCCCAATATTTGCCTGTGAAAGGTCGCTCTGTTCCAGCTTGCCTTGTAACGTAATAGCTCTCATCTGAAAGTTCAGATTTCCATTGTTCATCTGTTTTTTTTATTTGTGACATATCATAATTGTAAAGAACAACTATAAATATAGGTAGGCTTATATAAGAGATTAACTTAAGTTATATTATTGTATCTGATGAAATTAGCTTATCTGAGTTATTTGCAAATTCTACAAAGTCATTAAGTAATAAATCTGAAGGCGTATATATTCGTCTTCTCTTATCAACAACTGAAGATGATTCATTAATGTACCCTAGCTTTACTGCTTGTTTTAGAATTTGAAGCCTTTTTATTCTTGAAGCAAATTTTTTAGGAACCAAAGAAATTGCATATTCTTGTGATATCTCATTATTCTCTAATGATTCCCACATAAAACTCATTAAAAAATAAAATTTATAAGTATCAGATTGAAAAAAATTAACTGAATCAGGATTATTTGGATTATCCAAAGATGCACTCAAGACTCTTCTGATTAATTTTTTTGAATTTTTGTATGACTTTTCGTCTAATTTTTTTTCTAAACTCATGTTTAATTTAAATATATATAATTTGTAGATGCAATTTTAATGCCAGTATTAACAAACAATATATGTGAATGATTATCATTTACATTATACATACTAATCAATAGGTAAATGCAAACATATAATCTTGAATAATATTTAAATACTTAATGAGGAAAGTCTTGGTTTCTAATAAATATCTTTTCTATATAGATGACTTTTTCTGAGTTTATTAAATGTATTAGAGAATTCATTATCTGATGAATGCTTATAAGAAAATTTAAAATTATCGGATTCATCTTTTATATTATATGCCTCTAAATAATCTTCTAATTTACTAGTCTTTGAAATTTTTGTATTTAAAAAAGTATTACTGATCGTATCTCTATTATTTTTTTGTATTTCAGTACTAAGTTTGATATATCTTTGGAGTTCTTTTATAAGAAAAATTGTTCCATTAATTTTTCCATTATAACTATGGCCTGCGATATGAGGAGTGGATATTAAGGAGTAATTTATGATATCTTTCTTTGGAGCTGGTTCATTCTCCCAAACATCAGAAATATATCTTAATTTATTATTTTTTATAATTTCCTGTTCGCTAACAATTCCTCCTCTAGAGGTATTTATTAGAATCTTATTTTCAATATCTTTAATAAATTTTGAATTTATCATATTGTGTGTTGGAAATTTACCAGTTTTTGTATATGGCACATGAAGACTTAATAAACTTGTGTTTTTAATTTGATTTAAATCAGATAGGAAATCTAAATCTAAATAGGGATCATAAGAAAAGTTTCTTATTGATAATTTATCAAGTGCTTTTTTTAATCCAAAGCCAATATTTCCACAACCTACAATTCCTACATTATCGTTTTTGCTAAAAAGTCCAGCTTTTTTCAAGTAAGATATTGAAGAAAGTACATAATTTATAACAGAAAGTGCATTACATCCTGGTGCATGGAACCATTCTATATTTTTTTTAATTAAGAAATTGCTATCTATATGATCATGTCCAGCTGTTGCTGATCCAACAATTTTTATTTGGGTATTTTTAAGTAAAGATTTATCAACTTTTGTTCCAGATCTAACAAATAAAACTTCAGCATCTTCAATGGTTTTATTGTTAATTTCATCCTGATGAAGATAGACAAAATTAATATTATCCATCCCTTCTAAAGCTATTATAATATCTTCAAAGTATTTAATATCCTTATCAATTATAACCTTCACTTTAGTTTGACTTATCTGGCATCACTAAACTTTTTAACCATCCTAAAAAAGAATTTTTTGATAATGAATATCTGTCCAAAGAATCAAAATCATTAGCTAACTTGATTGGATCTTTAAAAAAATCTTTTCTTGTATTAAAGTCTTTCTTTTTTAATTCTTTTACTAGTTTTGCAGGATTTCCTGCAAATATTGAGTTTGGTGGAACATCTTTCGTTACCACAGCTCCTGCGCCAATAATGCTATTTTTTCCAATCCTTACCCCCTTACAAATAATTGCGCTATCACCAATCCAAACATTGTCCTCAAAAATTACAGGTTTTGTATTTCCAACAGGTTCAGCTCTATCATATATACCATGCCAATCTGCATCAGAGATATATACTCCATGCGCAATCATACATGCATCACCAATAATGATACTTTTTGCTGACATGATTCTAACGCCGGGTGTGATTAAACAATACTTACCAATTTTGATTTCGCCTTCATGATCACCAATATTCCAAGAAGTGAATTGAATTAGTGCATCACTTGCTCCGATTAAGGTTGGGTAATTGTCTATTGAAACATTTTCTCCAAATACTTTTATATACCTTGGTTTAAAGTATGTTCCACCCTTTCCAAGAAACTTAAACTGGGGTTTTAAAAAATGTCTAACATATATTCTAATAATCTTGTTAGTTATTTTTTTTAACCAATATGGTCTGTTGTCTTTTCTGATATTAATCTCCTTTTAATGTATTTTAATATGATAAAGTAGCCAAAAAAATTATTTCTAAAAGTGATAGTTATAAGTAAGTATATTACAGAGTTTAAACAACTTATTAAGATAGGTGTTCCAATATTTGGGTCACAGTTATCTTATATGTTAATGGGAACTACCGATACAATTATTGCTGGTAGGGCTAGTCCTTCAGATCTTGCTGGCTTGGGTGTAGGTAATTCAATATCAATGACAGTTTTTATGTTTACTTCAGGTGTAATATTTGCCGTAACACCAATAGTTGCCCAACTCTATGGAGCTAAAAAATTCCAACAAATAGGTCAAAAACTTCGTGAAGTTTTATGGATAGCATTGTTTTTAGGGATTTTAATAGGGGTTATTTTTATGAACATGGGTTTAGTTCTTAACGCCTTACCAATTGAAAAAAGTATTACAGACATTTCAACCAAATATTTGCAGGCTGTAGCTCTAGGATTTACCTTTCTAACAATATTCACTTGTTTAAGATGTTACAGCGAGGGAATGAAGCTTACTATTCCTGTTTTTGTAATAGCATTCTTTGGTATGATTTTAAATATTCCTCTAGATATGATTTTTGTATACGGCTGGTTTGGTGCGCCTAAGCTAGGAGGAGTCGGGTGCGGTATTGCCACAACTATTGTTTCATTTATTATGATGATCACATTATTTATCTACATCACAATAAGTAAAAAATATAAAAAGACAGAACCTTTTTCTAAATTTTCTTGGCCTTCGTTAGAGACCACTAAAGAGTCTATTAAGCTCGGTGTCCCAATAGGACTTGGAATATTTATAGAATTAAGTATGTTCTCTGGTGCTGGTATCATTTTAGCTGTTCTTGGTGAGTCTATTGTTGCAAGTCACTATATAGCTATAAATATTGCTAGTTTATTTTTTATGATTCCTTTGTCCATTGGCTTAGCAGCTGCTACAAGAGTTGGAAACTTAATTGGTGAGGAGAATCCTGGACAAGCAACAACAGCATCATATTCAACAATATACATGTGCATTATTGCAGCTTTAGTAAATATAATAATTATTCTAAGTTTTAAAGAATTTATAGTCGGAATCTATACCACAGATGAGATTGTATTTAATTTGACAGTAGGATTGTTAATATTTGCAGCTATTTTTCAATTACCTGACGGTATACAAATGGGTGCTCTAGGTAGTCTAAGAGGTTATAAAGATACCTTTATACCAATGATTTTATTATTTATATCTTATTGGATTTTTGCTTTACCAACTGGTTACTATCTTACAAATATCGGTTTTGGTAACCCTTTTGGGGCGTCAGGTATGTGGATAGGAATGATTATAGGTTTGAGTATATTCTCGTTGCTCTCTATCATGAGATTAAGATGGGTTATGACTAAAAATTTGAGATCTTATATTTAGAGAACTTCTTTAACCTTAGCTCCAATTTCAACAAGGTTATTGGCTACATGAACTCCGCATTCTTTTAATTTAGCTATTTTGTCTGCAGCTGTTCCTTTTCCACCAGAAATAATAGCTCCCGCATGACCCATTCTTTTGCCAACAGGAGCAGTTTGTCCAGCTATATATGAAATAACTGGTTTTGATACATAATTTTTTATATATTCTGCAGCATCTTCTTCAGCTGTACCACCAATCTCTCCTACCATTACTATCGCTTCAGTTTTTTCATCCTCTTCAAATAGCTTTAAAATATCAATAAAAGAAGAGCCTGGAATTGGATCACCACCTATCCCAACACAGGTACTTTGACCAAACCCTAAATCAGTTGTCTGTTTGACAGCTTCATAGGTGAGGGTTCCTGATCTAGAAATAATACCTATAGATCCAGGCATATGAATATTGGCAGGCATAATACCAAGCTTTGCTGCACCTGGTGTTATAAGACCAGGGCAATTTGGCCCTATTAATGTTAAGCCAAGCTCGTCAACTCTTTTTTTTACGTCCAACATATCTAAGGTTGGAACACCCTCAGTTATACAGACAATTAATTTAATACCTGATTCTGCGGCTTCAAGGATAGAATCTTTACAAAATGGTGCTGGAACAAAAATTAATGATGCATTTGGCTGAACAGCATTAACTGCCTCTTCCATAGTATCAAATACAGGCTTTTCTAAATGTGTTTGCCCCCCTTTGCCAGGCGTAATACCTCCAACAATATTAGTTCCATATTGGATAGATTGTTCTGAGTGAAGAGTTGCTTGAGAACCAGTAAAACCTTGAACAATAACTCTTGTATCTTCATTCACCAAAATACTCATTTTGCTAACTCCACTGCTTTTTTAGCTGCATCACCCAAATTATTAATGCTTTCAATTTTTATATTTGCTTTTGATAAAATTTCTGCACCCAAGTCAGCATTATTTCCCTCAAGTCTAACAACTACTGGTATCTCAACACCAACTTCTTCGATTGCAGCTAATACCCCTTCTGCAATAAGATCACACCTTACAATACCTCCAAAAATATTAACAAGAACTACTCTTACCTCTGGATCATCTAGAATGATTTTAAAGGCTTTGGATACTCTTTCTTGAGTTGCTGTACCACCAACATCAAGAAAATTTGCAGGATTGCCACCAAAATACTTAATAGTATCCATAGTTCCCATTGCTAGGCCAGCCCCATTAACCATGCAACCAATATTTCCATCTAATGAAACATAACTTAAATCATTTTTTGCAGCTTCAGACTCTCTTGGATCTTCTTGAGATGGATCATGCATTTCTGCAATTTCAGGTTGTCTGTAAATAGCATTAGAATCTATATTTATTTTTGCATCTAGACAATGAAGCATGCCACCACTTGTAATCACAAGTGGATTTATTTCTAATAAACTAAGATCTTTTTCAACAAATAACTTCATAAGATTTTTAAGCATTGGTGTAAACTGCTTTGTCTGTTGATTATTAAGCTTTAATACTTTAGCAATTTTTCTTGCTTGAAAACCCTGAGCACCACAAAGTGGATCTATAGCTTCATAGATAATTTTTTCAGGAGTATTTTTGGCTACTTCTTCAATATTGACTCCTCCTTCAGAAGATCCGATAAAAACTACTCTTTGTGTATCTCTATCAATAACAGCACTCAAATATAACTCCTCTGCAATATCAGTACACTCTTCTACAAGGATAGAATTTACCAGTTGTCCATTTGTATCTGTTTGGTAAGTTACTAGCCTTTTTCCCAGCCATTTTTTTGAAAATGCAATTGCTTCCTCAGGGGAATCAACTAACTCAACACCACCAGCTTTTCCTCTTCCACCTGCATGAACTTGAGCTTTTACAACCCACTTTGATCCACCAATATCTCTGCACGCATTATGAGCATCTTCTGCTTCATAAATGACTTTACTGTTTGATACTGGCAATCCATATTCAGCAAATAGAGCCTTGCCCTGGTATTCATGTAAGTTCATTTTCTTTTATTTCCTATATGTATTGCTTGATTACTTACTGATAAGGCAGCTTCATGAAGTGCCTCTGAAACTGTAGGATGACTAAAAATTGTTAATCCTAAATCTTCAGAACTTGCACCAAACTCCATAGATATCAGGGCTTGCTGAACAATTTCTGCTGCTGATGGACCAAAAACATGAACGCCTAAAATTGTATCGGTCTTTGCGTCAGCAATTAATTTTACAAAACCAATAGATTGATCAACAGCCAAAGCTCTTCCGCTTGCTGCAAATGGGAATTTGCCAACCTTATATTCAATATTATCGTTTTTAAGCTCCTCTTCGTTTTTTCCAACCCAAGCTATTTCAGGATGTGTATAAATAACAGAAGGTACTAAGTCATAATTCATTTCTGCATGCTTGCCAGCTATTCTTTCAGCAACCATGATTCCTTCTTCACTGCCTTTGTGAGCAAGCATAGGGCCTCTAACTACATCACCAATAGCCCAAATATTTTTTACACTTGTTTGACAGTTATGATCAACAGAAATGAAGCCTTTTTCATCAAGGTTAATACCAGAGTCTGTTGCAAAAATGTCCTTGGTGTTAGGTTTTCTTCCAACAGCAACAATTAATTTTTCAAATTCCATATTTTCAGAAGTGCCATTATTTTCATATGTTACTTTTACAGAATTTTTTAAGCTTTTTGATGAGGTCAATTTACAACCAAGCTTGATATCTAAGCCTTGTTTTTTAAAATCTTTAAAGGTTTCTCTAGCTACCTCTTTGTCAGCCATATTAAGAAAATCCTCCATGGCCTCAATTACTGTAACTTTAGCACCAAGTCTTGCCCAGACACTTCCTAGTTCAAGCCCAATAACTCCAGCGCCAATTACGCCTAAAGTTTTAGGCACCTTATTAATTTCAAGTGCTCCCGTGCTGTCTAATATATTTGTATCATTGAAAATAGCTGAGCCAATTTCAATTGGCGATGAGCCAGTTGCAATAACTATATTTTTTGATTCAATTATCTCTATCTTGCCTTCTGCATCTTTAACCTCAACTTTGCTGTCAGCTAGCACTTTGCCTCTACCAGATATTGGAGTTACTTTATTTGCAGTAAACAATCCACTAATACCTCCAGTAAGTTTTGCAACAATATCATCCTTTCTTTTCATCATTGCAGGTATATCTAATTCAACTGAGCTAACTTCAATACCATGAGTTTTAAGGTGACTGGTGGCCTCTTGATATCTATGAGATGAATCAAGTAAGGCCTTGGAAGGTATACAACCAACATTTAAGCATGTTCCACCAAATGTTAGATTATTTTTTGAATCAACATATTCTTCAATGCAGGCAGTTTTCAAGCCCAATTGAGCTGACCTTATAGCAGCTACATAACCAGCAGGACCACCGCCTATAACAACAACATCAAACATAAAATTCCTCTAATTTATAAATTTAATAACAACCTTTCTGGTGACTCTAACTGTTCCTTTATCGAAACAAGAAATCTGACAGCTTCTTTCCCATCCAATAATCTATGATCATAACTCATAGCCAAATACATCATCGGCCTTATAACAACTTCGCCATTTAAAGCTACAGGCCTGTCTTGAATAGAATGCATTCCCAGAATAGCAGTTTGGGGTGCATTTAGAATTGGAGTAGATAGTAAGGAACCAAATACACCTCCATTTGAAATAGTAAAAGTTCCACCCTGCATTTCCTCAATTGTTAATTTGCTGTCTCTAGCCTTTTCAGAATATTCGAGAATGGACTTTTCAAGCTCAGGCAAAGATTTTGTATCAGCATCTTTTATGATTGGTACGACCAGACCTCTATCGGTTGATACAGCAACTCCAATATCTTGATAGCCATGGTATATAACATCTGATTTGTCTATTGATGCGTTAACAATTGGGAATTTTTTTAAAGCTTGAACAGCTGCAATTACAAAGAACCCCATAAATCCAAGCTTTATTCCGTGCTGCTTTTCAAACTCCTGTCCATATTTTGCTCTGAGTTCTTTTATTGGAAGCATATCAACTTCATTAAAAGTTGTTAACATTGCTGTTTCTTGCTGAACTGATACAAGTCTTTTAGCAATAGTATTTCTTAATCTACTCATAGGAACTCTCTTGTCAGGCCTGCTTGATGAAGAGGCTGTAATTCCTAATTCCGATATAGATTTAGTAGATTCAAGATGATTAATAACATCAGCTTTTGTTATTCTTTTATCTTTTCCAGAAGCTTTAATTAAAGATGAGTCTAGATTATTTTCAACAATAAGCTTTTTAGCAGCAGGACCAGATTTTTCTGATTTTATATTTTTTTCAACTTTAGATTGAACAGATTGAATAGCTTTTTCATTTGAGTCATTTGTTTTATTAATATCTTCTGAGCTTACTTCATGTTTGGTTGTTACTGCTTGTTCATCAAATTCACCAATAACTTCTGCGCTATTAACAATATCTCCTTCATTTTTAATGATTTTTGTTAAGACGCCGTTAGATGGAGCTACAACTTCCAAAACAACTTTATCTGTTTCAATTTCTGCAATAATTTCATCCTGATCTACAGATTCTCCCTCTTTTTTTACCCAATTTGCGACTGTTCCATCGGCAACTGATTCAGGAAATGTAGGCGATTTAATTTCAATTGTCATAATGTTCCCTATTGTAAAGCTTCTATAATTAGATTGCTTTGTTGTTCAAGATGTAATTTCATCATCCCAACAGCTGGAGCTGCTGCAGCAGGCCTGCTAACTAAAGCAATGTCTTTATTTTCTCCTAGTCTGTCTAAAACCCTTTGAAGTCTGTGTCTGTGACTATACCAAGCACCTTGATTTTGAGGTTCTTCTTGACACCAAACAATATCTTTAATATTCATATACTCATTAAGGATTTGTTCAAGATCATCATATGGGAATGGGTAAAGCTGCTCTATTCTTACAATTGCAATATGATTTTTTTGTTCACTAGTTTGTCTTTCTTTAAGGTCATAAAAAACTTTACCGGAACATAAAACAACTTTCGTTATTAAGGATTTGTCTTTAACAGTATCATCTATAACGCATCTAAATGACCCTTTTGTAAGATCTTCAATTGAAGATACTGCCATAGGATTTCTTAATAAACTTTTTGGAGAAATAACCACTAATGGAGTTCTCATCTTTCTAATTGCTTGGCGTCTTAATAAATGAAAAATCTGTGATGGCGAGCTTGGAATACATACCTGTATATTTTCTGAAGCACATAATTGAAGGAATCTTTCGATTCTTGCACTACTATGTTCAGGTCCTTGACCCTCATATCCATGAGGTAAAAGCATGACTAGGCCTGATAATCTCTCCCATTTATGCTGAGCTGAAACAATAAATTGGTCGATAACAACTTGAGCACCATTAACAAAATCACCAAATTGAGCCTCCCAAATAGTCAAACCTGTTGGCCATGTAGCAGAATATCCATACTCAAAAGCTAAAACGGCTTCTTCTGAAAGCAACGAATCATAAATATCAAACCTAGTATTGTTATCTTTAGCTATTTTAGTTAATGGTATAAAACCTTCTCCTGTATCTTTATCAAAGACACATGCGTGTCTATGAGAAAATGTACCCCTTCTTACATCCTGTCCTGTAATTCTTATTGGATAACCATCTTCAAGCAATGAAGCATAGGCCATGTTTTCAGCATAACCCCAGTTTATATCAAGACTTCCATCAGTCATCTGTTTTCTATCACTAAAAATTTTTGATGCTTGATTTCCTAATTGAAATGAATCAGGGACTTTACAAATTTGCTTGCCTAGAGATTTAAATTTTTTAGCTTGAAAAGACGTATCAACTTTTGGCCACCATAAAACATTCATATATTCTTCCCAGTCAAACCACAGTGAATTATTTAAGTGCTTTGATAAACTTTTTGCTACTGTTTCGCCACCTTCTAAAGATTTTCTATATGTATTTTTAATATCTAATGCGGATTCTTTAGATATAAAACCTTCGCTCATTAATTTTTTTTGGTATTGATTTAAAACTGAAGGGTGTTTTGCAATTTTATTGTACATTCTTGGTTGAGTTGCAGATGGATCATCTGCCTCGTTATGACCTCTTCTTCTATAGCAAAATAAATCAATTACAACATCTTTGTTAAACTTCTCTCTATATTTACAAGCAACTTTTACTGCCTTTATGACCATTTCAGGGTCATCACCATTAACATGAATAACAGGAGCCTGAATCATTTTGGCAACATCAGTTGAATAGTCAGTCGATCGTGCATCACTTTTATTACTTGTAGTAAAACCAATCTGATTATTAACAACAATATGTATTGCCCCTCCAACATTAAAACCTCGAGTTTGGGACATTTGAAGAGATTCCATCACAACTCCTTGACCAGAAAAAGATGCATCCCCATGAAGTAGAACTGGCACTACTTTTTTTCTATTTTTGTCTCCTAACCTGTCTTGTCTTGCTCTTACAGAGCCAAGAACAACTGGATCTACTATTTCTAAATGAGATGGATTATTATTTAGGGACACATGAACCTCCCCGCCAGGAGTATCTATATTAGATGAAAATCCTAAATGATATTTAACATCTCCAGTATTAGCCCCCTCCAATTCTCCAGCTTCATCAAATGCAGAGAATAAATCAGCTGGAAGTTTGCCTAGAACATTTACCAATAAATTTAGTCTCCCTCTATGAGCCATTCCAAAACATATTTGATTAGCGCCAAGACTTCCACAGTTTTGTATTACAGCATCAACTAGAGGAACTAATGACTCACTGCCGTCTATTCCAAATCGCTTCATTCCAGGATACTTTGCAGCCAAATATTTCGCTAAACCTTCTGCAGAATTTAATCTTTCAAAGATATGCAGTTTTTCATCTTTTGAAAAAGAGTAAAATTCAATCTTTGATTCAAACTTCTTTTGAAACCATCTTCTTTCGTTTGAATTCATAATATAGTTATATTCAATACCTATATTTCCACAATAAGTTTTTCTTAAGTCCTTTAATAAATTTCTTAAAGTTGATTTTGTTATGTCAGGATTAAAAGTATCAGTATAAAATTCAGTATCTAAGTCATCCTCTGATAACCCATGAAATTCAATTTTAAGATCCTCAATAGAGTTTCTTTCCATTATGCCCAACGGATCCAAGGTTGCCTCTTGATGACCTCTATTTCTGTATGCTTGAATCAGTCTTATTACTTTT
>Ga0228638_1000486_pt1 | contig 17461 bp, 10 predicted proteins | sample 48DmetaG_FD_182704 | JGI IMG/M metagenome (GOLD analysis project Ga0228638, IMG submission 182704) | Seawater microbial communities from Monterey Bay, California, United States - 48D | ecosystem: Environmental > Aquatic > Marine > Coastal | place: USA: California | collected 2016-10-31 | reverse complement strand
ACGGCGCGAGGGTCGACGCGCGATCGAAATGTCGATCGACGTCGACCGATCGCGACGCGGCGACGCGACGACGCGCAGACGCGCGCGCGGGGCGGATGACGGCGACGGCGCGCGCGACGGTGACGGTGACGGCGACGGCGACGGCGCGCGCGACGACGACGCGGGCGCGGCGCGCGCGGACGACGACGCGCGCGCGGCGTCGACGCGCGGACGCGACGACGACGCGGGCGACGACGGCGACGACGGCGTGGGAGGAAAAAGCGCGGAAAAGCGCGACGGGACGGACGCGCGACGGGCGACGGCGCGCGGCGGGACGGGCGGGGGCGATATATAACGCGTCGTGGGATGGGTTCGACGCGGGCGAGGACGAGGCGGAGGACGAGGCGGAGGACGCGACGGCGGCGAGGCGATGGGCGGGGTACGCGGGCGCGCTCGGGTTGAACTTGGGACTCGGGACGCTGTTTTGTTGGTCGATTTACTTGGTGCCGCTCGAACAAGGGCTGGGGGTGGGGCGAGCGGTGCTGTCGAGCGTGTTTTCGCTCTGCACGGTGGCCACGGTGAGCGCGATGTCGTTCGCGGGGCCGTGGGTGTACGCGACGTACTCGGCGTCTCGCGTGGCGGCGTTCGCGGCGGCGTTCGCGGGGTGCGGGCTGTGGACGGCGGCGCTGGCGGTGCCGCTCAGGGCGGTATGGCCGCTGTTTTTGGGGTATGGGGTGATGTTTGGGTTCGCGAGTGGACTCGGGTACGGACTGTCGGTGCAGATGTCGCCGTACGCGCCCCTGAGCGCGGGGCTCGCCACGGGGCTGGTGACGTCGGCGCGCGCGTTCGGGGCGTTTTTGTTCGCGCCGATGGTGAAGGCGATGGTGTTTTCGGGAGGGCCGCAATACGCTCTTAATACGCTCGGAAATTACATCGCGTTCTCTGCCGTGCCTATATTCCTTCTCTTTCGCGCGTGCGGGTTGGCGGCGCCGCTGGCGAAGATGCGCGACAAGGATAACGTCATGCTCGACGAGATGGAACGCGACATCAAGCTCGCACCGCTCATACGCGTGCTGTGGGTGTGCATGGCGACTGGATTGTTTTCTGGACTCATGGTCATGTCACACGGCGCCACCTTGCTGTCGTCTCGCGGTCTTTCCGCGCAAACGCTCATCATCGGCGGCGTGTCCATCGTCTCCTTTACGACATCCGCCGGTCGCATCTTTGGCGGATGGCTTTGCGATCGAGTGTCGCCGAAGCGCGTGCTCGTGCTCACACCACTTCTCGCGGTTGGACCGCTAATGTGGGCTGCCATGGATAAGACGAGCATTCTCGCCGGTAAACTCGCCCTCGCCGCCGCGGGCGTCGTGTACGGCATGTTCGCGAGCACCATACCGGTGGAGGTTCGCCGCGTCGCCGGCGCGGGCGATTTTGCGCGCACTTACGGGCGCATTTTTACCGCTTGGGGGCTCTCCGGTCTCGCCGCGCCTTACGTCGCGGGTTTATTTTATGATTCGTACGGCGATTATTCCTTCGCCCTGTACGTCGCCGCCGCGTTGAGTTGCGTCTCCGCTCTCGTCGCTCAGCTCTTGGAATCGCCTCGCACAGCCGAGCGCGAGCGCGTCGACGACGAGACCTCCCGCGCTCAGGCCGCGGCCAAGCGCGGCGAGCGCTTCATCGACTGCACCACCGACGGTTTAGCGTCCGGTTGAAACTCTTCTTGTACCTTCGCTCGCGCTTGTCCTTGTAATTTGTTGTCTGTCTCAACGCGTTTCGCGCGACCGAATCCGCGCGCGCGCGCGCACTCGTCGACGCGCGCGATGGTCGCCCGCGACGACGCCGAAAACGACCGCGAGCAACGCGATCCGTTCGAGCTGTTGGCGCCGATCGCGCGCCGCGCGCCGCGCGAGCGCGAACGCGCGACGGTGAAGGCTGACGAGGACGCCGAGCGAATCTCGACGACGAAAACGAACGCGCGACGCGCCGAGACGACGACGGAGGGGGTGAAAACGCGCGCGGACGAGGAGATCGAAGATGTCACGGCGCGCGTGCGGGCGCTGGAGGCGATCGCGCGCGAGGGGTTCGCGGAGATGAGCGCGGCGTTGAAAACGTTGACGGGACAGGTGGCGGCGTTGAGCGAACGCGTCGAGACGCTGTCGACGACGTCGGAAAGGTTCGAGGCGACGGAGGAAGACGACGGCTCGGGGTCGTACGATGATGATGACGAGGAGTACTACGAGGAGTGCCCGCCGCCGCCGCCGCCGCGAAGGGGGGATCGGGGACCGACGCCGCGACGCCACGGTCCGCCGCCTCGAGGCGGACACGGTCCTCCGCCGCACGAGCGTGGACCTCCGCCGCACGAGCGTGGGCCTCCGCCGCACGAGCGTGGACCTCCGCCGCATCGTCACCCGCCACCACACGAGCGCGGACCACCGCATCGCGGTCCTCCGCCACCGCACGGTCCTCCTCACGGATACGGCGCGCCGCCACCGCACGGTTCTCCCCACGGGTACGGTGCGCCGCCGCCGCCATTCGAGCAGCCGCGACCGGAATCTCCAGCCTATCCGACGGCGTACCCCGCGTACACTCCGATCGAGTCTTCGCCGCCGCCGCCGCCGCCTGCGAGCGCGGTGCAAACATCCGGAGCGGTGCCGCTCGAGCACATGATCGCCGACTTCGGCAACATGGGCTTTAGCCGCGAACAGGTGCTGGGCGTCGTCGGCGAGATGGCGGCCACAGGAAAGAAAATCGAAGTGAACAGCGTGTTGGATAAACTCATGCGCGGCGTTTAGGACATGTTTTACAGATTGTACCGATACCATCAATACGACTTGCGCGATTCTTCATCTAACTCGTCGAATATACCAATCTCGTGTTGGCGAGAGACGGCGTAACACTTGTGCGTGGTGAATAACCACTCCGAAAACGCCTCCATGGTAGTTATCCTAGACGCGTTGTCCCGTAACGCCGCCGCCGACGCGGCCTCGCGCTTCGCGCGAGCACGCAAGGCGGATTCCGAAACGCCGGCGTCCTCCGTGCTCACGAACCGCATGTCCACAACCCCGTGCGGGGCGAGACCCCACACCCACTCGAACGCCGCGCGCGTGCGTTCCATGTGAAACGCACTCGTCACCACCTCCACGCGCGTCCACGCGCGCGGAATCGCGTGCAAGCACAAAGAATAGTACGCGTTGCCGATGGTATCCATAGACGCCGTATCCTTCAGCATCGAATCCGCGGGCACGCCCTTATCCATTAAATACGACGCCATAGACGTCGACTCGTGAAGATTAAACCCACCTTTCGCCATCGGCGGCGGTTTATGCGGCGTCATCGATCCTGAAAGCAGGATCCGCGGCTTGGCGTCCGCCGTCGCGTTCGCGTACGCCGTCGCCGCGTAATCCAATCGCGGCGTCACCCACGCCGGCAGCGTCCCATCGTCTTCGATTCCGCCCGCTACGACGACGATGGCGTCTAAGCCACCATTCGCGCGCGCGACGACCGCCATCGCGCGTGCACGGCGCGTCTCTCCCGCCCCCGCGCGCGCATCGCTCCAACTCGACGGTTGTCCCGACGCTCGCGCGCGTCGCTCACCGCGCGCGCGTCGCGCGCCGACCGCGACCGCGCGCGCGCGATGACACGCCGTCGTCGCCGCCGTCGCGACGCGCGCGGTCGACGTCGCGATCATGACGCGCGGCGCCGCCGCCGTCTGGCGCTGCATTCGACGTCGCTCGCCGCGCGTCTCGTCGTCCCGGACCGCTCGCGCTCGCGCGCGCTGGAAACATGCGCAAGAGTCTCCGATCTATCGCGTCGTGCGCCTCGCGCGTCGTCGCGCGCGCGACGCCGCGCGCGTCGTCGACGAATGCGTCGCCTCGAACGTTGCCGAGGTTAACGACTCGCGCGAGTGCCGCGGCGCCGCGGATCGCGCTCGACGCGCGTTTCTGCGCGCGTGGATTCGCGAGCGATGCGTCTGCGCCGGTGAGCGCGCGCACGCTGAGCGAAGCGCTGCTGGAGGAGCGCGCGCACGAGAGCGCGGCGTACGAGCCGAGCGCGGCGGCGGCGAGCGGACCGCCGGAACCGTTCGAGTTACACGAGACGGATGGTGACGCCGAGGTGACGTTGACGAAGACGTACGGTGACGACGAGGAAATCGCGGTGACGTTTGTGGCGCAAGAAGAGCCGTACGACGATGATATGCTCGATGAGGATGATTTCGACGAGGAGGAGGACGGGTTGGATGAGGAATTGGAACTCGAAGAAGATGAGAGTATCGCGATCGACTTTAACGTGGTCGTCAGTAAGACGGATGGGAGCGCACACCTCGATTTCGACTGCGTGACGGATGGAGAAATCATCGAGATCAGGCACGTGTCTTACGAACAGTACGACGAGAACAATCCAATTTTAGGCACGGCGTACTCGGGGCCAAACTTTGAAGACTTGGAAGAAACCGTGCAGGACAAGTTCCACGACTACTTGGAAGTCAGAGGCATCAACTCCGATCTCGCGTCGTACATAGTCGAGGCTCATCTCGATAAAGAGCAAAGAGAGTACACGAATTGGCTCGGAAACGTCTCCAAGTTTGTCGCGGACAAGAAGGAAACAGAATAAAATAAGCGAGAGCGGAATTTAGCTACTAAACTTGTGTATGTTACTGCAAAATACCTTTTCACCGGAGTGAAATCACGCTATCATAGACGTGCTAAACACCTGAAACACGCGCTTGGAGGACTTTTTGCTACGGACGATGTATTGCATGACGCACAAATCGATCCACGGCGCCGATTCTTCGACGGATTCGTGTACAGTCAACTTTGCCATCATATTCGTCAACCTCTCGCGCGCCGTGGATGGTTTGCTCAGATCAGTCGGCGTTACGTTATGGAAGAACTGTGCCGCCTCATCGCCGTAAAGGTTGACGTCGACGGAATCGGTGCCGTCAATGACGCGAAAACGGCAACCAAACTCGTACTTTTTGGAACCTTTCGCGAGCTGGCACATCTCCACGATGTCTGGGCTAAATCCTCTAACTATGACGCGCAACTTGTGACGCATCGGTGGCTTGGTCATTAACATCTCACGAATCGTACTGTATCGCATGTTTGGATGCTTTGTGACGGTGATCGTGGTGGAGTGCCCGGGGGCGCCCCAGCTTGAGACCAAATTTTGTTGCTTGCGCAAACGGTACGCCTCCATAATCGCGGGAAGCGGCTGTTTGTTTCGAATGAACGCCGTCTCACGGCGCACAAATCCCTGCAGTTGGCCACGCACCACTTGTGTGTTCAAGTTGCGAATCTTCACCCACTCTCCGGGTTGCGGAACTTCATCCATGTCGAGCTTTGCGCCGTGCATGAAGACTGGGAGCGCCGATCCGATGAGCGGTACAGTTGAGTTGATCTCGTTTTCTGGCACCGCATCTTGGCCTCTGAAATCAAACCCGTGTGCATAGAACTGTCTCTTGTCTAATGCACTTTCCAACTCGAAATCTGTTTCGTCTAAGCGCATCTCTTCTCGCTGTTGCGAAAGCGACGTCGTCATCGACGGCGGCAAAGGCGGCGCGTCCGTGCCGTCCCACACGAGCATGACGTACGAACCATCCGTGCCCTCCACGAAATGCGCGTCCAAGATCAAGCAATACAAGTCGAAAAACTCTTCTTGCTTGATTTCACAAAGCCTTCTCTGCTTGCTCTGCCCCGAGGCGCCGTTGAACTCGTTCAAAAACGGCATCGACGTCGCCCGCTTCGCGTATCGGCGCAACTCTTGCACGCGCTTCAAATCCGCCGGCGTCAGATTCACCGAGCTCTGCGCGTACGGCGTTTCGCTATCATCCCGTCCGCTAAACAAACACCACGCCGTCTTAGAGTGTCCATAACTCATCATCGATCCAGTCTTCGCGATGAATTGCGGCCTTCCTTGAAACGTTTGCGCCTGCACGCGATGAATTCGAATCACATCCCCATCCGCCGGTCTCGGCAATTCGTACGGATTCTGATCGAAGAACGTCAACGACAATTCACTCGGCACCGTTTCCAAGTCATCCGCGCTTCCGTACACCACCGCATCCGTCGTCGTCGTCTCGTCGTAGATTTTCAACGTCATCTTCGAATCGCTCCCGCGCGTCTTGGACACCGCCGTCGCATCCTTGACGATCCCGTACACGTTCACGTACTGCTTCTCCGCGCCCAGCTCCCGCGCGCGATCGTGCCACATCTCCGCGCACGTTTTATACGCGTAGTCCGGCATCACGCGCGTCTCTCGCGCCGAACGCGCTCGACGATGAATTCAAACGTCCAACGTCCACACCCAACCGTCGCGCGTCGCGTCGCGTTCGCGCGCGTCGCGCCGCGTTCGCGCGCCGTCGCGGTTCGCGCGCGCAAACGCGCGGCGTTCGCGCGCGCGCCTCTCTCGCTCTCTCTCTCGCGCGCTCGCGCGTCGCTCGCGCGTCGTCTCTCGCGCGTCGCGATGTTCGGTCGCGTCCGCGCGCGCGCGACGCGACGCGCGACTTCGCGACGCGCCGCGCGCCGATCGCCGATCGCCGCGCGAAGATCGATGCGCGACGCCGACGGCGCGCGCGACGACGCGCGCGCCGTCGCGCGCGCGCGGACGCGGACGCGAACGGAGAGTCGGTACCTGAGCGCGGACGCGGACGCGTTCGCGAGCGCGATGGACGACGCCGCGCGATCGGAGGAACCGTCGCCGAGCGGGTGCGCGAGAGAGCGATGCGATGCGATCGGACGTCGACGCGCGGGCGCGAACGCGCGCGATGGACGGTGGGGGAAGACGATGGGAGCGATCGCGTCGACCGGAGAAGGTCGCGTCGGCGGCGAGACGGGACGCGCGCGCGCGGGAGGACGCGACGACGTCGACGCGCGATGATTGGACGATCGAGGCGAAGGTGACTGACGCGCGCGCGAACGTTGGGTGATCCGTAGGACGAGCGACACCGGGGGTGGATTTCATTCGCCGATGACGTCGCCGCGCGCGCTCGTGGGCGGCGACGAGCAGCTCGGAGGCTCGCGAAGGCGAACGCAGTGGGGAGGAGACGTCTCCGACGGATCGAGTGGGTCCGTGGCCGATCGAAACGCGATGGAACCGGGTGATTTAAGACAACGGGGCGTTGAGAAGACGCGCGAGGGCGACGTGCGATCGAAAAAGGCGCTCGAGAAGGCGGGGACGCTGAAAATCAAAGACGTGGACACGGGGGAGGAGTTTATCATGCACAAGTCCGAAGCGAGCGCATTTTTGACCGCGCATCATTCGTCGCGTAAAATCGTAAAAGACGCCGCGACTGGGACGTCGCTGACGGTGAATGAGTTCGGTTCGCGCGCTGGGTTGCCAGATCAAGCACCGCCGGTGACGGTGCACGCGCGCGGAACGGAGAAATCGTTAAAAAATCTTCGACGCATTCAAACGCTGGGTTCGCAAGAAGGCGCGGTTTGGGCGATGCAATTCAACGCAAACGGTAGCTATCTTGCGACAGCGGGGCAAGACAGAGTGGTGAGGGTATGGAAAACGTTTCGCTCGGGCAAGCTGCGAGGGGAGGCGCTGTTCGAGGACGCTCCGGTTCGCGCGTACACAGGACATCGCGGCGATATTTTGGATCTCTGTTGGTCGCACACCGATTGGTTGCTGTCGAGTTCGATGGATAAGACGGTACGACTGTGGTACACGACGATGGATGAATGCTTACGAATCTTCACACATCAAGACTTCGTGACGTCGATAAAATTTAATCCCGTCAACGACAAATTCTTCATCTCCGGCTCGCTCGATGGAAAATTGCGTATGTGGAACATCCCTGATTTAAAGGTGGTTGATTGGGTTGATATTGGTGAAATGGTGACCTCGTGCACGTTCTCGTCTTGCGGTCGTCGCGCCGTCGTCGGGACGCACAAGGGAAAATGTCACTTTTATGGCACGGATAGTTTCAAGTTTAAGTACTCGCATCAAATCCAAGTTAAGAACGCGCGCGGCTCCAAACTCTTGGGCAGAAAGATCACGGGACTGAATTTCATGCCCGCGGATGATGAACAAGACGAATTACTCGTCACCGCAAACGATAGCAGACTTCGCCTGTACGATGGTAGCGCCGTCTTACAATGCAAGTATAAAGGGCACTCAAATCAAAACGCACAAATTCAAGCGAGTTATTCTACGAACGGCGAGTACATCGTTAGTGGTAGCGAGAGCCCGGATGTGTTCATCTGGCGCGCACATTGTACGACGCTACCCGCCTGCGCGTGCGGTGGAGGTGCGACAGCAAAGCAGAGCACTTACGAAAAGTTCACGACGAGCGAACAGCACGTAACCGTAGCGCGATTCGGACCAGACGATCTTCGCACCACGAGAGCGTTTCCTTTAGAGGAACTCAGTGGTACCACCGGCCAGATCATTCTGGCCGCCGGGTATTCGGGGAAGGTACACGTATACGAAAACGTTTAACCTTTTGATGCGACGAGACCAAGCGAGATTCGTGTCAATGTCATGCGCGGACGTCCGATATAGCTAATGTGATAAGAAATTGTGTACAATCTGACACTGCCGGTTATCGGCAACGGTCAAACGGTCATCTAGCTAACTAGTTGTGTCCTACTCTTGCCGGCGACGTAAAAACGAAAACAATCCGCCGCGTCTCGGTTTCTCTTCTTCTTCGCTACTCCAACCGTCGCCACCGTCGGCGAGTCGATTCAAAACCTTCGCCAGCTGTGACTCTAGCAATGTGTTACGCTCAGAGAGTTGCTGTTTTGCCTCATTCGCACTGTTAAGTTGCCGCGATAAAGTCTTCTTTTCGATCTCGAGCTGCTCGAGCAGTTCGTGAATCGATGATAGTAACTCGATTTGCTCGTCGTCCGTTTCCGTGGTATTTGCCGATAACTCGGCCTGCTCTCGTTGCTTCTCCATGGATGACGCTTTTTCTCTAGCTTCTCGTTCGACGTCTGCATCCTTCTTCTTTAACCACGCACAAAGAAACACGGCTTCGTCCTCGTCGAGTTTCTCGAGCGTCTTCATAAAGTTTGATTCGCGAATGCGCTCTTTGAACAAACGATCTTGCTCTCGCGTGGCCTCGAGTACGAGCTCGAGTTCGGAAGCGTGCGAATTTGATCGTTTCGCCTCCGCGCGTAGTCGATCGTTCTCATCCTCGATCCGAGCCATGTCTTGCAAGCGTTCCTCCAGAGCGACGACTTCCGCCGCGAGCGATTGCACTCGCTCGCTCGTGTCTGGATTGCCCATCATTAAACCATCGTTATCACCACCCATGGCTGAACGCTCTTGATACTGCAACCATAAACGATCGAGTTCGTCGCGCGTGTGCGAGAGCTGCGACTTAGTTTCGTTGTATCTCTGCATCAGCGCATCGTTTTCATTCGCCAGTTTGTCCACCATGGCTTGAGACTTTTGCAAACCGCGCATGAGCCCGAGCTTTTCGGTCGTCATATCGTCAATGACTTCCTGCAACATCGAGATCTCGCTTTGGTCGTCCCGCACGACGCGCGAGGACGCGTCACTGATGACACCACTCACGCGTACTTGTTCGATTATTGCGTCCAATTCTGGAAACGTCTCAGTCGACGATTTCTCCGCTTCATCCGTCGCATCATTCGCGCCATCATCCGCGCGTTCGGGATCATCGAACAGCCTCGCATCGATCTCAGCACCCCCGCCGATCGCGCGCATCACCCGTTCGTACTGTTCCCGCGCGCGATCCGTCGACGTCGTCACGCCCAACACGCCCGTCTTCGCGTCTCGCGCGTCCTCTCGCGTCGCCGCGTCCGATCTCGTCACCACCGTCTCCACGTACGCGTCCGCCAAATCCGCGTACGCATTTCGCACCCCCATCGTCGTCTCCCCCGCGTTCGCCACCTCGCGAGCGTCGTCGTCTTCGACGTCGAACGGCGTCGCCGCTTCGAACGCCGCGGCGTCCCGCGCGCCGCCGCGCGCGTTCTCCTCCGCGACGACGTCCACCCCCGTCGTCGTCCTCGCGCTCGACGCCTCGGCGCGTGAGCTCATCGCTCCATCCCGCGACGCGTCGCCGACGCTCGTCTCGACGCGCGCGCGCGTCGCGTCGCGCGCGTTCGCGTTCGCGTCTGCGTGATTAATCTTCAATCCATCGCCTTCGCGCGCCTCCACCGCGTCCGCCGCTTTCTCCGCGCTCGCGCGACGCGCGCGAAACGCATCGAGTCGCGCGCGTCCTCGCGCCGCGGCGGCGGACATCGCGCTGTGCCGTCGCGCGCGAAGAAACTCGACGACACAATCCGACGCGCATTCGGCATTCGCCCGCGACGATGCCGTCCGAGGCCGAGCCGCGCTCGCCGAGCCGCGCGAACGCGGACGATGCGTCCGCCGACGTCGCCGAGGGCGCCATGGCGCGTCGTCGCGCGTCGCTCGACGGGAAAGTGCTCGTCGGTGGTGAGGGGCAAGATTACATCGCCGCGACGCTGAGCCGCGCTGACGACGTCGCGGCGGCGATGGAGCGCGTGCGCAAGCACGGAGCGTTGCTCGATACCGACACCGAACCCGTGCTTGGATTGCTGAGCGCGCTCGGAGTGAAACGAGGGGAGGCGTACAGGGAGATGCTGGAGCGAGCGGTGGCGGAGCTGACGCGCCGCGCGCCGACGCTGCCGCAGGGGACGCTGCTGAGCCTGCTGGATGCGTCGTTTCCGTACATCGGGATCGAGGAATTGAAAGCGGTGCCGTTGACGGTATTCGCGCACATGACACCGGTGCCGAGCTCGTACTTGAAGCAGGTGAGCCGAGACATGGGAATGTTTCGACAACTGCCGGTGGAGGTGCAGCGACAGTGCTGGGTGAAGGACGCGGCGTTGCTGCGAAGGCACGTCTCGCCGTCGATGATGGCGTACGGCGAGGAGACGGAGGCGGTTAGGATGAATATGAATCAGGATATGACGCTGGCGGAGTTGAACGCGAGTGATGATTGGTCGCCCACGAGCGCGGCGCGGGGGACGAGCGACGGCGGCGCGGGCGGCGCGAAGAGCAGAAAGGCGTTGCGCACCGAGAGCGCCAGCGTCAATAGATTGAGGAACATCATCGGTACGACGAAAAACAGCATGAACCCATCCTTGTACATTGAAGTGATTCGTCTGTGCCGCGCGCACTTCGCGAACAGCGGGGACGACTCCGCGTGCTCGCTGCGATCGCAGTTGCTCATGTCGTATCACGACGCGGGTGAAAATGAATTGTGCTCGATGGATAAGTGTCATCGCTTAGCGTGGCTCATGGATGCGTGCATTCGAGACAGATACCTGGATGGAAGACGTCTCAAAGAGATGGGGAGCTTGATTGATAATGCGGTGAAGAAAGCCAAAAGCAAAACCGTGAAGAAACCAACAAAAACAAAGCCAACGCGATTCCGAATCGTCGGTTTTGGCGCGAAGAAGGCTGAAGCAAAGAAAGATGGGAACGAGAGCGACGACGGCGGTAGTATCAGTCGTGTGCACGACGTGCACGAAAGGGATGACACACTAGAACAAGTACCGGGAGATATGGGGATGATTTTACAAGATCCTCCGGTATTACACCTGCTGTTGCACGAAACCATTCGCACGCTCGAAGCCGTCATCGAGGCGGAGGGCGTACCGAAGAAGGAGCCGCGCTTGCATGATTTGACCAAGTTCATCTGTCTCGCGCTCACATCTCAGGCATGTTTGCGTGAGAACTTTTCAGAGGTCCCAGCTACACCAGAGCCAATTGTCAAAGACTTCTACACGCTCTTGGGTAAGCTCATGTTGGACGTGATGCTGAGAGACAACGACGACGATATGGAGACGGATGGCGCGCACGAGCCCGACATAGATGTTGAAACTCGCGGCAAGTTCAAAGAGTTGATGATCTGGTCTCCTGCCATACGTAAAATTATGTTGACGTACGCATTGATTTGTTTACAGCGCAACAACATCCGAACGGCGACGGAGGTTTTAGAAATTGCCGCCGACGTGCTCATCGACGACGTCATCATTTACGAAGGCGCGTTCGCCTTGACTTTGGCAAATCGCATGTCAACGATGCTGAAAAAGAAGCAGACTACCGTAGACAGCGCGCTTTGGAAGTATGCTGTCGATGGTATTTTGATCCGCTCGACGTCGGCGAGCTTAGAAGTGCACGAAGAAGTCCTGCGAATGCTCATGCTCGCCGCAGATGAGCTCACCACTGAGGCGTTGGCGACCGCCGTCGAGGCGACGCTGATAAATACGAAGAAGAGTCGTAAGCAACGCAAAAAACGGGCAAAACAGATCGTATACGAATACGAACCGATCGATACTTCGAAGCACGCTCGTCATGGTAGTTCACACAACTTTGGCGCCACGGCAGACGTGCACGGAATCGCAGCGAGCAGCACAAGCGCGGCGAGCGTGGATAGCATCCGAGCGGCGTGCGAGCTCTTCGCGTCGACGAAGAAGTTGAGCAAAGAAAGTGCACCCATTCTTTTCGACTGGCTCAATAAGCGTAGCAAATGCGCGAATGATGGCGACAACGCCGGAATCGCGGGTACGGGAGGATATTTCGACGACGAAGGCGACGAGGGAGGGTCGATTTTGGACTTTGGACTCTCGCGCGACGTAAAATCGCCGAGCGTCGTGCGCGACTCACCGTTAATGAGTCCTCGACGAGCTTAGGATTGTAAATACGCTCACGTTACATCAAAGCATCTATTTGCGTCTGTATCTTCTCCACGTCGCGGAAGAAATCCACGAGCCCGGCGCGATCAAACTCGCAGTTAAACGTCTCGCGTTTCATCACCCCGCTCGGCGTCGGTTCGCTCAATTCTATGTCTAAACTCCCTAATAACTCTTGCTCCGATCCCGTGAGCGGCAGACTCAGCTCCCACTGCACGTCCGTCATTATTTTCGGCGCCCCGAACGGGGTCGATTTCACCCGCTTCAGCGCCTCTTCTCCCTTCGACGCCCACGCGCCGCCGCACGCGCTCGCCAACGCCGCGCTCGCCCCGCGTTCGATCAACATCGCCACCAACGTCTCCCCGCTCGCGCCCGACGACGCCGCGAACGCGAAGACATCCTTCGCGCTCGAGCTCACGCGCGCGCACTCGCGTTCGTTCGCGTCGAACGCCTCGCGAAGCGCGAGCGCGTCCTCGGAGTCGTTTTCGAATGCCTCGGGCAGCGCGCGCAGCGCGGGTTCGAGCACGCGCGCGGTGAGCGCGCGAAGATCTTTTTGAGCGTATCGATCGAGGTGTTGAATCGCGCGCGCGATGGACATCGCGCGCGAGGCGGCGCGAGTCGAGGTGTGAGGCGACGGTTGGGCGAGGTGTGAGGCGACGGTCGGGCGGTTGGGCGACGCCGAGCGCGCGTCGACGTTTCAATCCATTCGATCGTATTGAGTGCATCGAGTAAACGCGGTTCGGAGCGAAGTGAGTGATTTTAAGGGGTGCGCGAGTACGGCTCGCCGTTGTCGTCGTCGGCGTCGTCGACGACGTCGGCGTCGGCGTCGGCCGAGAAGAATTCAGCGCTTCCTTCGTCATCGGCGAACGCATCCTCTTCGTCTTTTTCGTCTTTGAGCATGCCCATGTGTTCTTCACGCTCGACTTCCTCACCGTGCGTACGAATGTCTTCAGCAGTGTTCAGTATCGGAGTCAGGATGTCCGAGCGGCACAATACGCCAACGAGTTGCTTCGACACTGGATCGACCACGGGCAGCCGCCAGACCTTCCACTGCAGCATTTCAGCCCAGACTTGGGCGAGATTCGCACCACTCGTCACGACGTGTGCTGGTTTGCTCATGACATCTTTCACCTTGCTCTTCTCGAGCACTTCGACGGCCGATATGTCCTTGTGCGAGAGCACTCCAATGACGTGTCGCGATTTATCGAGCACCGGAACGCCAGAGTAGGAACGCAGAAGCTTTTTGACGATCGGGTCGCCCAGTTCAAGCTCTGGCGTTACGAAGGCTGCGGGAGTTGACATGTAATCCGATGCCTTCGCGCTGAACGGGTCCGGATCCGAGATCTGAACGCGGTCCATGGCATCGTCGCCACCGCTAGGCCGGTGCACGTTGAGGTGCGCCGAAGTGACTCCTGAGATGCCTCCGCGCCGTGGCGACGCGCGCGAGACGATACCGCGACGGTGGAAGTCAAGCGTGGGAACAGTTGAACGTGGCGACGCGCGCGAGACGATACCGCGACGGTGGAAGTCAAGCGTGGGAATGATTGAACTAAAACGACTCGCGTACATGGTGGCGGCGTGTTGTGGTGTGTATGGTATTATCGTGTATTCCAACATTGTATTCCAACGCGCGACGACGCGATTCAGTCCTTCTTGTGGCATCTCGCATATATCGCGCTCGCAGTGAGCGCGATTCCTGATAAGTAAACCGCGGAGTAAATCGCCTCTCCGCGGGTTTCGAACGATGGAACGAAGATGCGTCGCAAGAGCGATCGCTGCGGCTTGAGAACGACGGTAACGGAATTATTCATGCTCATGACGCATTGTAAATGCTCGCGAATCACCGCCGGGGAGAGGGACTCGATAACTTCCTCTCGCACTTCTTCAGTCATTCGATATAGCGCTTCGATATCGCCGTTCAGAATACTCTTGTGCATCATCCGCGATTTATAGAGTTCGGTGATATACTCGCGCCAAAATGTGTTCTCTTGTCGACTGACTTCAAAGTCTCGAATTTCGCATTCGCGAACGGCGTGCACGTCTTCCTCCGTCGGACCGTGTTCGCGAAGATGTCTCACGACTTCTCGGGCGTGTGCCGCGAGGTGAGCGCCTCGCTCCGGAGCGCACGAGAATGATACCATGATATCGCCCGAGTACATTTCACCAGCGACATCCGGGTCTTGGTAGCCGAACGATGCATCCGCGTGGCAGGTGTAAATCTCGCCGTATTCAAATCTCAGCAAAGCCAGCAATCGTCTCTCGATGATTGCCGCCGTCATGACCGTCTTAAACTTTGCCACGGTCAACTCTTTTCCGCCCAAGAGCGTCGAACGTCCGCGACTGTTGTGAAAGTCCGGATTTTGTATGCGCACGGGAAACGTAATCGACGCCTTAGACATCCCTTCCCGCATGTGCGCTCGCACAGTGCGCGAGATGACGCGCGTCGGGAACTTCAGCAGGAACGGTGTCAAGCTGCGTTTGCGTTGACTAATACCTTCAAAGGCCTTGAGAACCTTGGTGGGTGACGCCGGCGGAATCGAGCCGAGATACTTTTCGATGAGCGGAACGAGTGTCTTCGAATCGATCGCTCCGACGAAAACCATGGTAAATTCAGACGGATCCAAGAAGCAAGCGTCGAAGAACGCGCAAGCCTTTTTGCTGTCCATCTCACGCAACGACTTGACGGTAATTCGCTGACTATGGTACGACTCGCCGTAGACGAGCGAGCGAACGACCTCGCTATATTTACTTTCGGGGTCTCGACTTTGATTTCTAATTTTTTCCTCCTGCATCTGCATCAGTGTCTCTAAAACTTCCGGATCATTCGTCGTGCTCACGTCGTGCGTGAACAAAAGATGAATGCACTGCAGCGCGCTTTCGATGTCCACTGGTGATGTTTCACCTTCAATATTACGGCGATACATGGTTACGTTGGCGTGCACGTCCGATCTTAGACCCGCTATGATACCGTCGTAGACATCCGGTCGATGGCCGTAGATGCCAAGTTCGCTGGCGACCATGTTTGAGCACATCGCATCGATGTAATCAATCTGCGCTACCTCCGAAAGGCCACCTCGTGCGACACCACGTATGAGGACTTGATCGTCAAGAAAATCAGTCACGCGAATGGCGATGCGCATACCGTTATTCAGGGTGATCTCATTCACCTCCAACGCCGGTAACTCTCGCGAGCCGACGATGGTGCCAGAAGTCAATGAAGTCGCGTCCATCAATACCTCGGGAATATCAAACACTTCGCTTTGGTCAATTGCACCCTCAATTTCCCTCAAGCGGACATTCTCGATCGCTTCTCGCAAATCATCTTCACTTGTACGCTTTCTACCTTCTTGTACGCGAATCACGCACGAGTTACGCACGTTCAATTGACGCGCAAACGCCAACACGTCTTCTTGTGACACGCGCTCAATGCACGCCTTGGCAAGAGCCGCCTCGTCTTCAGCTCCGATGACGAGATCACCGCGCAAGAAATGGCACACTAGCTCATCGCGAACAGACTCACAATATGTCTGCTCGCGTTCTGCGTACAATTGCTCTGTATCGGCGAGCATGCGCGACTTGGCGATTTTCAACTCTTGCTCCGAAATTCCGTGCAATCGAATACGCGCGAGTTCGCGAAGTAACGCCTCTAAACCTGTGCTCGCACGGCTCTCCGCGCACGTCGCCTGCACGCTGAGTAAAGTCGTCGTCCTCGTCGCGTCCTCGATGATGCCACCCGCGCTGAAAAATGGGGGCTTTGGTTGACGCATCATGCGATACAATCGATTATCGAGCGCCGTCTTGTAAATATCCTCGACCGTCTTCAAATAATACCCGCGCGGAGTGTCCACCGGAATACTCGCGTACTTGAACGTCACTGTCACCGCCGTCTGCTTCAACTCGCGATCGACGTGCGTCACGACGCGCGGTTCGGAATGCTCCATCGCGGAGTTTTTTGGTCGTTCCATGACTGGATTCTCCGCGGGCTGCCCTTCTTTCGGCTTCAAGTCTTGAAACGTGCTCTCGATCAGGCTCACGACGTCGTCCAGGTCTTGAAAATCTCCAACCGCAATCACCGCCATGCGTTCAGGTCGGTACCATTTGGCGTAAAAGTCTCGCAAAACCTGCGGGTCGGCGTTTTGTATAAAGTCCTCCAATCCGATGGGCGAGCGTTCGGCGTACAACGACCCCTCCATCAACGTCTTCCAATACGCCTCCGCCGCGCGTCCTCGCGCGTCCCGTCCTAAACGCCATTCTTCCATCACGGACCCTCGTTCGCACGCCACATCCTCGTTCGATATCCGCACCGCGCTCGCGAATTCGCTCAAAATATGCATCGACGTCGCCAACACTTCCGCCTTTTGCGTCGGAATCGTCAACTCGTACACCGTCTCATCCATGCTCGTGTACGCGTTCGAGCACGCACCGAATTCCGCCCCGATCGACTCTAAAAAGTTCACAATCGCAAAGTGTTCGTACGATTCCGTGCATCGAAACGCCAGGTGTTCCACCACGTGCGCCGCCCCTCGCTCGCCCTCGCCCTCGAACACCGACCCCGCGTCCACCGCCAGCGCCAGCGCCGCGTGTTCCCTCGGCTTCTGGCTCTCCGCCACGTAGTACGCCATCCCATTTCGCAGCTTTCCGCTCCGCGTGCGCTCGCTCGGTCCGATCGGCAGTCTCTCGCGCGCCGCGGCCGCGTCCCGGACGTCGTACGGAAACTTAAAGTCGCGCGATTCTTGCAAGCCCGCGCTCGACGCGCTCGCGCTCGCCGTCGCCGCGCGTTCGCGCGACGCGTCGTCGTCGTCGTCGTCGTCGTCGTCGTCGTCGCGCGTCGCGGGCGCGCGCGCGTCGGC
>Ga0228638_1000485_pt1 | contig 17475 bp, 10 predicted proteins | sample 48DmetaG_FD_182704 | JGI IMG/M metagenome (GOLD analysis project Ga0228638, IMG submission 182704) | Seawater microbial communities from Monterey Bay, California, United States - 48D | ecosystem: Environmental > Aquatic > Marine > Coastal | place: USA: California | collected 2016-10-31 | reverse complement strand
CCGCCCGGCGTCGTCGGTCGGCGTCGTCGGTCGGCGCGCGTCGCGGGCGTCGATCTCGAGTCGACGGACACGCGGCGCGGCGCCGCGCGCGCGCGATTTCGCCCGCCGCGCGCGTCGCGCGGGCGGACGGACGGACGGACGGACGACCGACGTCACTTCGAGGCGACGTCGAGGCGACGGTCGAGACGATGACGACGGGCGCGACGGCGACGGCGACGGGCGCGAGATGCGCGAGATGCGCGAGATGCGCGACGCGCGCGTCGACGTCGTACGGCGCGACTCGACGCGCGCGCGCGACGACGACGCGGGCGACGACGACGACGACGACGACGACGCGAGGGACGACGACGACGACGACGCGCGCGGCGATTCGCGACTCTCTCTCGCGCGCGCGCGCGAACGAGGGCGCCTGGCGCGGGGGGACGCGCGCGAGGCGCGCGATGACCGCGACGCGGGCGCAGCGACAGTCGAAGGCGACGGAGGAGGCGACGACGACGACGACGACGCTCGCGGAGTCGTCGCCGGCGAGGCGGAAACAACGCCTGACTCCGAAGGAGGCGCTGCGATTGGCGCTGGCGGATTTGGACGCCAGCGGGTGGTGGGCGGTGATCTCGAGTGGGATCGTGTTCGGGACGTTCTTGTTGGAGACGTATAACGTGTCGAGTTTGGGTGGCTGGGATATCCTGTACCGCGAGGACATTCCCTGGTACACGGGCATCATCTCGATGGATTCGCTGACGTCCATCGAGGATGCGTACAACTTGTTGTTTTTATTCGAACTTTGCCTGCGCGCGTACGCGGCAGATTTCAGCTTGAAGTTTTGGACGAAACCGGTGACGGTCGTCGACGTGGCGAGCACGGTGCCACCGCTTTTGGCCATCGTCGACGTTCTCGATCGGAGCACGCCTTTTTATCGCTTTTTGAGATTACTTCGAGTGTTACGTTTGTTGCGTTTGTTAGACCGATCCACGGATTCGGTGTTGTTTGGATTAGTGAAGAGTGACAGCATGGGCGTGCAGCTTATCGGTATCGGTGCGGAGTTTGTGTGCATCTTCGTCATCGCCGCAGGCGTTGTCTACGATTTGGAAGTCGGCACGAACCCGATGGTGCACAACTTGAACGATACGTTGTATTGGGCCATCCTAACGCTCACGGGGATCGGTCAGCCGTTCGAAGTCGTCACTGCGGGAGGACGCGTGGCGACGGTGATATCTATCATCGTCGCTTTAATCGTCGTCCCGGGTCAGCTCGCCAAGCTCGCCGCGATAAGTGGCGCGGAGAATTTGCGCAAGATGATGGACGAGGACGAGGAGGAGGACGAAAACGGCTTCATTAGGATGTCAGGCACCTTTGACGAGTTGGACGAATCGATCTCGAGAAGAGGACTGTTCGATGATCGCGACTGCCCGCAATGCGGCTTAAGCATGCACGAGACAGACGCTCGTTTTTGTCGTCGCTGCGCGGCTCGTTTGCCCGAATCCGCTCCGACGACAGCCGTCTATCGGCGGTCAGATCGACCTAAGCAAGTGCGCATGATGCCCGAGGCTCAACTGCCGGGAATGCGCTTAGGCATAGACACCACGAACTCGGTATCTCGATCTATGAACGAAATTCAGAGGCAGCAGCGCCGCCGCCGCGACTGATTGATTATTTTTACACGCGCGTTGTTTATTCTTCTTTAATGTCACCTAAACCACTTTGCCGCTATCTACGTCTACGTTCGCCACGACTCGCGTCGCCACCGTCTGCGTCGCGCTTCACTTTGCTTTTCTCGCCCCCCGCGTCGACGACGAGCGACATCGCGTACGCGGCGGCGCCCGCGACGACCACCGTGCTCCACGCGTAGCCCTGCCAACGTCCCCACTTCTTCATCGCGTGTCGCCACAGCGCCGGGAGCGAGTGATTGGACGACGTCGACGCGCTCGTCATCGTCGTCCTCGCGCGTCGCTCGCGCGTCGTCTCCACCGTCGGTCGATGCGATTCGCCAAGTCAACGCCCGCCGCGCGTTCTGGCGTCGCCCCGGTCGGCATTGCGCTGCGCGTCGCATCGTTCATGTCGTCCGACGATGGCTCGGCGACGCGCGCGACGAGCGAGTGCTTGACCGTGTGCGAAGACGCGGTGCGGAGGATGTCGTTCGACGCCGGCGAAGTGCGCGCGCTGTCCGGGTCGACGACGACGCCGCCGCGCACGAGCGAAGACGACGGGACGCGGCGAAGCAAATCGCCGCGACCGCCCGTCGCGCCGAAACGAGCGACGCCGCTCGCGGGATTGAGCTCGGCGCTGACGACGATGCTTGAGGCGGTGTCGCCGAAAGCGGGCGACGACGAGGACGAGGTCGGACGCGCGATGTTTGGGAGCGGCGCGAGCGGACACGCGAGGAAGCGAAGCTCTGACGCGAGTTTCGAGTCGACGACGACGAGCGAGGGTGAGGGAATCAGCGCGTTACCATCGCCAGGGTTCGTTGCAGCTCGAGGGCTAGGGGGGAAGTCGGCGTCGTTGGCTTCGTTTTTACCGGCGTCCTCGTTGTCGCCACCGACCGTGCATCGGTTCACGAGCGCGCTCATAGAAGAAACGTCGCCGCAAGCGCGATCAAACTTCGAAGTGACACCGGGGTCGGCGGAAAACACCGAAACGAGTACGGTCATGGGGAAGCAAACCAGTACAAGCGCGCCGGAGGAGCGCAGTGCGACAGCCAAGTACGCCGGCGGTTTTCCGCAAACATTCGGCGAGTTCAAGGATCAGTTTGTTACCGCGGAAAATCCTACGCCGCAGAGTATACCGCCGCCAAAATACGGTGATCAGGGAATTATTGGTGAAAAACACGTGTTGATTATGGTAGGGTTGCCGGCGCGAGGTAAAACGCACATGGCGAAGCGACTGTGTCAGTATTTACGATTTTTCCACGGTGCGAACACACGCGTGTTCAACGTCGGTGAATATCGTCGTCGAGATGCGGGCGTCGGTCAAACGGCCGATTACTTTACCAAAGAGAATGAAGAGCAGCGAATGAAGTTTGCGCGAGCAGCACTGAAGGATATGATTGACTTCCTGTTCCAGGAAGATAGCATGAGCTTTCTCGAGCAGCGCGGCGTCGACAGCGGACGCGTCGCAATCTTTGACGCGACGAATAGCACGCGAGAGCGTCGTAGATGGTTGATCGAGCAAATCGGTACGCTACCACTGAAAGTGCTTTTCATAGAGTCGATATGTACCGACGAAGCGGTGGTGGAAAAGAACGTTCGGATGGCAAAAATCAACAACTGCGATTACTCCGGCGTCATGACAGAGGAACAAGCGTTCAAAGACTTCATGCAGCGCGTTCGCAACTACGAAAAAGAGTACGAGCCCATGGGCAGCGACGATGAGGTAGATTTAAGCTTCATAAAACTCATAGATTGCGGAAGGCGAGTCGAATTCAATCGAGTCCACGGGTTCTTGCTCGGCCGCGTGGCGCAGTTTCTTTCGAACATGCACGCGACAACGTGTTCGATTTATTTGTCGCGACACGGGCAGAGCGAGTATAATTCGCACGGTAAAATCGGTGGTGACTCTGGACTCACTCCGATGGGCGAGGCGTACGCGCAGAAACTCGCAGAGTTCGCCGACCGAGTGATTACCCGTGATCCAGAGAACGGCGAAGCACGACCGGTGAGGCTTTGGACGTCGTCTTTGCAGCGCACCAAGCTCACTGCGCGTCATCTCAAGCACGACAAAGTGAAAACAGGCGGTGGTAAAGATTGGATCCAAATGGCTCCGCGCGTGCTGAGAAATCTCGACGAGATTTACGCCGGCGTCTGCGACGGTATGACGTACGAAGAAATTCGCGCCGCATATCCACGCGAATACGAGCTGAGACGACAGAATAAGCTCTCGTACCGCTATCCGCGCGGTGAGAGCTACTTGGACGTCATCGCACGCCTGGACCCTCTGGTGCAAGAGCTCGAGAGTTATCGCGAGGACGTGCTCATCGTCGGGCATCAAGGCGTGTTGCGTTTAATTTACGCCTACTTTGCCGGGCTCGATCGCGACGAGGCCGCGACGCTTTCGATTCCTCTGAACACAGTCATTAAGCTCACCCCTCGCACGCACGACTGCATCGAGGAGCGTGTCTTGCTGCACGATCCCAGCGAAAACCAAGAACCGATCGATCCACCTAGCTACTAACGCGCCTTTTCAAACATCCAACACACCGCAGAAGTTTCAAGTTCTGCCTATGAGCAAAGTCGGCGCGTGAATCCGCGCGTAGACTCCCGCCTTGAGAAGCGCCTCGCGGCGAGTCGAGTTATTTTCCACGACTCGCTCGTCAAACCACGACTCGAAATCCGCCGCCTCACCTCGTACCTTATTCGCAAGCACGAGATCAAATGCCAACATCGAGCATTCCTTGACGTCGGTGCAGTCGCATCGATGCGCTCGTTCGCGCGCACGCGCGGCGCTCACAAAAGGGTAGTGTAGGATGGCACTTTCGGACGTCGTCACTTCTTTGCCACCGCCTTTTGTTTTAAATCGATGCGCACCGTTAGGTCGAAGTCCTGGAGAGGACACTCGACACGCAGACTTACCGTTCGCGTACGCTAGAAAGAAGTTTGGATTATCGCGTCGCGCACTCTGCGCGAATCGAGCGTACGTCGCCGTGTCGATGTGCAAGTGATTCCTTTTGAATAAAGTCACACTTTTGAATGTATTTGGCTCGTTAAGCTCGTATGATGGGCGTTCAGGTACCGCTTCGTAGTTCGGGAACACCACGCGGTCGATGTGTGGACTTTGACGCGCAAGCACGTCTCGTAAGTCGAGCGTCGACGAACCCGCGGGGTACACCAACTCGTCGACGTCAACGTGCAACAGCCATTCGATGCCATCTTTCTTCGCCAATTCAAGAGCCAATTCAAGATTGAGTGTTTGGCGCACGAAAAGCGCGTTCGCACCGCACGTAGAGTTTCCCGAGGCGTAGGGCGCCAACCACTTCGCGAATCGCGAAGGCGAGTTCTTTTGGTTTTCATCCGCTGTTTTCCGGCTAAAAACGTACACGTCGGGCGACCATCGACCTGCTGTCGTCCCCATTCCCTCTTCGAAAATGTAGAAGCGCGTCACGCCGATGGCTCGATGGTATTCCAGCCAGTCCGTCAGTTGCCTCGACGACGACGCGCACGTCGACGCCACCGCGACGCCACCGCGTGACGGTCGCCGCGGCGCGCTGGAAAGAACGACAGTGGCGACGACGACGATGACGAACGTGAGTGCGATCAGTCTATTGTGACTCACACCTTTTCGGCGCACCTGGTACATACTTGCGCGTCATCTTGTGAACCATGGTCGCGTCGTGACACGAAACGTCGCCCCTTGGGTTGTCAAACTGTCAAAAGCTGACGTGGCGGTTTCCCGATTAATTGTAATTGTAATTGCACGGTGCCGTGCGACGACACTTCACGACGCCGGCCGCGTCGATCAAAACCCGTTCGGAAAATAAATGTTCACTGCTTCGCACACCACCTCCAAGGTCACGCTGCGCGCGCGCGTCGCAACGCAACCACGGCGAGTTTCCCGCGCGATTCGTCATTCTCGAAGTAGAAACGCGGCTGTCGGCATCGACGACATCACCGGTCCGATCAACGACACTATCAAGGAGGTGCAGTCGATCGGTGGCGCGAAGGATGTCGTTCAGCGTTTGGGTCTCTACGGAGCTCCGCTCGTGTTCAGCGCGAGCGCGCTGCAGGCACTGCACTTCGGCGGCGCCGGTAACGCAGCCGCGATGAAAGCTGCTGGATTGGCTGGGCCCGCGGGACCGCTCGCGCCGCTCGCCGCCATCATGCTCTTCTCCGCCGCGTCTCCATACATCAACTTTTTGATGGCATCTGCTGGCGTATTTAAGATTGGCGATGAGATTCCCCGGCTTTACTGCGGTGTTCTCTACGTCGTCGCCGCGATCGGCATTTGGCACTTCGGTTCGGCCGGCGCCACCGATATCTGGACGCGCCACTGGACCGTGTGGCATCTCGCGCTCGGGGCGCATCTGCTGACCGCGACGAACAAGATTCGCAACGTTCTTGGTTCTTCCATGTGCGACGGTATTCGTAAAGTGGCAACCGTCGGCCCGGCCATGCTCATGGCTGCGCTCATCTGCCAAAACTCGACGTGGACGGCGTGGCAGGCAGCCTCGAGCGGACCAAACGGCCCTCTCGCCGTTCTACTCATCCACCCGCTGCACAAGTACGTCTCTCTCGGTGCTTGCTTCGCCTACCTCACCGGCGCCGAAACGAAGTTTTCGAGCGTCTTCATCGCCTTGACGTACTTCATCGCCGCGGCGTCGTTCATGCCACCGCTCGTCGCGCCGCTCTGCTATATTGGCATCTTGATGAACTTGCACAATGGTATGGCGCTCTGGAGGGAAACGACCCCGAAGGATTCACTTATCCCAGCGCTGTGAGCGTCACAAATACAAGCAACACAAGACCACACAATCTCAAGAAAAAATTGTAATACAACATTCGCTACGCTTTGCGAAACGACGCCTGCTCGCCGAAAATGCTCGCTCGAGCCGAGACCGATCCCGTAACGTATGGCTCTTCGATGAACACTGCTTCCTTCTTCTGCGCGTCCTCAAAGGTAGCAGCCATAGCCGCTACGATGGGCGAAGAAGCGTCTACGGCGCGCGTTTTTTGCGGCGGCGCTCCCATCTCGCGAGGCTTGGGCGCTTGCGAATACGATACCCTGTTTGGCTGCTTTGAAATTTGATGCACGATCTTCGCAGCCGGCTCGCGCTTCGTACTTTCGCCGACGTCAACATCCGAATCGTTAGAATCGCTTTCTTCATCTACGGATCGGTTTCGTCGCGCGATCGCTGCGGCCCACGCGTCGTTTGCGTCTATTTCCTCAGGAGTCACGGCGACGTTCGGAACCGATGTCGTCGCGGGAGGGTTGCTCTTTTGCGGCGACGCTCGAACAACGGGTGCGCACGCCTTTACATGCGCTGCGGCCTCGTCCGTGCTCATAGCCTGTTTCTTGAAACCCGCATCCTTTTCTTTAAACACATTTGACGAGACCGGAACTGTCGGCGGTACTTCAACCGTCGCCTCGTGGCGCGGCTTAACGACTTGTGCTGCAGCCGCCCCAACGGTCGTCGGTGCTTCAATCGCCGTCTCAACGACCTCATCCGGAACAATGGTACGCACATCCTTCATATTTGCATTCAAAACTCGCTCGGCGTCGTCCGCGCTCACACCAGTTAAACGCTCAAGCTCTGCGAGCTGCCTTCGCAAAGTCTCCATCTCGTCGGAAGTACCGTACGATGTCGCTGGCTTTGGGGCGACGTGAGCATCGTTTGTGTCGTTCGCAGGAGCTTCCTCGAATCGCACTTCACGCTCGAAACTCTCGTGATCGTCCAGAAACTCTTCTTCGAAAACAGACACTCGCGTTTGTCGCGGGATTACCGTCGGCTGCTCCTCGTTGGCAGGCGTCGGCTGCTCGCGCTTCTCTACAGTCGACGGCGGCGCCACGCGTTGCTGATACTGCGGTAGCCGCGGTTGCTGCAGATGCGCCGGTGGCGCTCGCTGCGATGGCTGATGCTGCGTGTGAGTGCTTGGTTCGCGCATTCTCTCGCGTTCATACGCTTCTTGCGCCATCTGGGGCGTCCGGTAGCTCGTCACGCGTTGAGTTTGTTCAGGCGCGTACGCGACGGCGCCGCTGAAACCGAACGCCACCGGTCCGGACGGCTGTGGATCATCAGGATGCGGTAACTGAGGCGCCCGCAGTTGTACGCGCTCGTGTTGGTCGAATTCATCGTCCAAACCTAGCCAAGTGAGCCAACTTTCGTCCTTATTCATGGCGTTCATCGTCGGAAGAATTTCACCGGGCATCACGAATGCCGCCGCGTACGCGGGATTACCGCCCCCCCCGTGAGGCGCGAGCATGAGAAGCTCGCACTCGTAGTCACCGACCCGAACCTTGCGTCCCGGCGAAAGACCGACGACGTGCGCGGCGTGCGCCAACCTCGCACCGTCCGGATGCGTGTGCAACAGCATGAGATTGTGTCGCTGCGGGATCGTCAACAGACCCTCCGCGGACGCCGATCGCGACGCGCCGTCGCGGACGCGGGCGTACGACACGACCCAGCACTGCGCTTTCGTCGGCATGTCGCGCGGAGAACGACGCGTCGATGCGAAGTGACGGCGGGAGATTGAGTGGCTGGGACGCCCGCACTCGCGCGCGCGATGTCGCTTTGTCGCGTCACCGTCGACGACGTGCGCGCCGAGCTGATAAAGCTCGGTCACGACGGCGAGAGTGTAAGCGATCGCACGATCGCTCGATATCTCTCGCGACGGCGACGCGCGCGCGGGGACGATGCAACCGAAGATTCGAAGAAGTCGTTAGCCGACGATTTCGACGCGCGCGACGACGACGACGACGACGTTGATTGGGACGCGAAAGATCGAGGACGCGGTCGACGAAGCGAAAAAGTATGTCGTCGTTTTTGTTCGTCCACCGCGCGGCCTCCGTGGGACGGGGACGCGTTCCAAGTCGCCCCTAGCGCGCCGACGTCGTCTGCGCGAATCGACGCGTTGCCGAGGAGAGACGGGGGCGGCGTCGCGAAAAACGCCGCCGTGGAAGGTCGAGCGAGCAGCGGCCGAATAGACGTGGTGGCGGTGAATGGAATGTATAGAAAGCAGTGGGCGGCATCGCCGGCGGTCGTGCGAGGCGTGAAGCAACGTCTCGTCGGGTTCGCGCAATACTTTCGCGCGCAGCACGAACGAGAGCGAAGAAAGCGCGAGACGCTGTTGCAGGGCCGTCGGAGATATCAAGCGTAGCAGATTGTTTTACAAGATGATGTCGGTCATCCTTCTCTCGTGAGTCCTCTCGCCGCGCACCGCACCGCCGCCGTCTGCGGTTCGACACCACTCCTCTTCCAAAACGGACCCCTTCACTTTTTGGAATCGCCGGATCCAAGGGGTCACGGTCCGGTCACTTACTATATCTCCGAGTCGCCGCCGGCGGCCATCGCGCATTCGTACGTCTACACTACCGATTCTTCTGACGAGAACGCCAAAGCCAAAGCCAGGGACGCGCTCGCGTCGCGATCGATGACGCCGCTTCGAGTGGTTTCTACATCGAAGGCGTCGACACATCGCGCGAAGGAATGTTTGAACGTACTCGCAGATGGATCGAGAGCGAGAGCGCCGTACGCGGTTGCGCCGACGATGACGCCGAGCGCCGCCGCCGCGGATCTGTAATCTCCAGAGCCGTCGGAGTGTTGCTGCGCCTTGATCGCACGCACCGCATCTTCCGCCACGTAGTTGAAAACATCCACCGCGCCACGACCACCGCCGCCTCCCATCCCACCTTCGATTATCCCAGGGGCGTGTCGACGGTCGACGCGTCTCGCTAAAATTTCGCGCGCGCGAGTCAATCGATTCTTTGGATGTCTAATCTCGCGCATGAACGCGCGCTTGGCTTCATCGAGTTCGAGTCGAGCCTTGCCCGTGCACTTCCACGCCTCCGCGTAGGCATCCTCGAGCTGCACGCGAATCTTAACGTGCCTCCGGCTCGCACCATCGCTGGACTCGCACGCGTCGAGAAGACTCGACAGCGCCTCGAGCACGTCGCGCGCGGCGGAGGAAACCTCATTCATCCCGCAATCCTCGGCGCCTGCGCTCGTCGAAGGCGCTAAGGACGCGCGCGAAACGCTGCATCGCTTCATCTTCCCTTGGCTCGGCGCCTCGTTGCCGTCGCCGCCGGCGTCGCTGGGCGCCACGAGCGCAGCGCGCTCGCTCCCCAAGCACGACGCATCCACCATCTTTGCAAACCACGCGCTTCGATCGCCCTCCGTGGGCGCGACGTCCACCACAAGTCTATACAGGAGTGCATTTTGCGCCAATTCTCCCGCGCGTTTCCGCGCTTCTCCGCCAAGTGCGCCGTGACACTCAGCGGCGAACACGCGCGCGTACGCGTCGCGAACGAAGACGGCGCACGAGTGCAAAAACAACAGCCGCGCTCCGACGCGCGCGTATTCCTCGTTCGTCTCGTCTTCGTCATCACTCTCGAGATCTTCGTCTCGGTACGCACGCGCAGCCTTAGCTTCTGAATCATCGTCGTCTGAATCGCTCACCACGGCGCCACGACGTCCCCTCGTCTTCGACGCGTCGCCTCCGCGCGAGCGCGTCGAGTTGCTCGTCGTCGTCGACGCGTCGAGAAGTTGGTTGAAAAATTTCCAATCGCGCTCGGCTCGCCCGCGCACCGCGCCCGGCGACCTCAGTGCGCTCGCACTGGCCTCTTCGCCTCGAATCGCGTGCTCAAGCGGCGTCCACGTTTCGCGCGTCGTCACCACCGTTGGCGCGTCCGCCTCGCTCAGATCCACCACTTCGCGCCGTCGCTTCTTCTTCGCCGACGACCCGTTCGCGCCACCGGCGTTCGACGCACTCAGCGCCGTCGCCGGCGCGACGACATCACACAAGCGTAAAATGGAAACCGCCTCGCGCGCGATGGCCGCCTCGCGCTTCGTCGCTCTTCGTCGCGCAGACGTCGCCGTCGTCGCGAGTCTGGCGAGATGTTCGCCCCTGGGCGCGCGTCTGAATCCATCGCTCGCGTCCGGTTCGCGCAATTCGCACCGAATCGCGCGCGCGAACGCTTCGTCGCTCCACCGCGCCGCGGCGTTTCCCCGAGCGCCGTCCCGTGGTCCCCCCGACACGTCCAGCGACTCGGTCGCGACGAACGCCGCGGTGAAATCGTCAAACGCGCGGACGCGCGCGTTCGCGCGTTCCCCGAACGTCGTCGCTCGGGGCGTCGACGCCGCGAGCACGTCGTCGTCGTCGTCGTCGTCGTCGTCGTCGTTCCCGTCGTCGACGACGATCGCATCCTTCGCGCGCGTCATGCGTCGCGTCCCTCGCGCGCGCGCGTCAGCGGCGCGCCCGGGCGACGCGACGCGCAGACGAAGACGCACCGCGCTGACGCGCATTCAAACGACCCGCCCGGAAACGCGCGCCGCGCGCGAGGGTTTACGTACGCGCTGTAAATACTGTGAACTCCCATATTTAATAAGGATCGCCCGTCGGTCCGATCGTCACTCTTTTGTCATACCAAACCAGCTGATATCGATATGATACCATGTCGTCCGTAACACTACGTGCCGTAACACTAAACGCGACACCTCAAGATGCGGTGCGCGACGAGCGGGCGTCAATCAAAAGTACGTCCGTGCTACCGTCGTACGGTGCGACGGTATAGGAGCTGACGCTCGGAAAACAGTCTTTTTTGTCAATTTCAACTTTCAACTTTTTCGCAAACAGTCAATTTCAACTTTCAACTTTTTCGAAAACAGTCTTTCGCCTGGAAAGGAGGCGAAAGACAACGCGGGCGGGACCCGCCGAAGAGACACTCGCGAGCGTCCACCTCGAGTGCGACTACGCAACAACCGGACATCGCGGCGACGGAAACAACTGACGGCGGAGGCCGAGCGTCTGGTTTGGGAACACGTATGTATGTCTTCTGTGTATGTATTTTACTCGGGGCAAGCTGCTACGCGAGGCCGGTGAGTTGGATGAAAAAGAGGTTTCTCGTTTGACTCTACCCACACTTATCTGGCGGGGGTTCCGAGCCAGCCTCGATGTCAGCGCCGCATTGAGGTGGGAAAATTTCCCCTTGAGCGAAAAAGCCGTCATCCTTGCTGGATTTGTAAAGAACGACATCCGGGACGTCAACTTCACACGGCGAACTGATCGTCGTGACGAGTTTGACGAGCGCATCAGGCTTTGGTACTTGATAGTACGCGCCAACGCCCGCCGCCATACCGGAACCCGTAAGCGAACACGTAGCGGGCTTACTTGGATAGTCAAAATCGGTGAAATACGTCGCAAGCGTGGTTTCACCATCGAAACACGGTGGTGGGGTGTTCATGGCAGCTGCGAACATGTCCAGACCGACTTGAGCACCTTGAGAGAAGTACACTTCGGGACCAGAGCAAATCGCTCCAGCCCAGCACAACTCGATTTGCACCATTGGTATCTCGAGCTCGGCGCCGACTTGAAGGTGCGCCGATACAGACGCTTCGAGCCCGTCTTCGTCGAGGTGCGGCTGCGGAGGGTTAAAGTAGACGGAGAACTGTCCTTTTTCGCTCTTGATTCCAATCTTCATATCAGGAATCGAAAGTCCATATCGGAGCTTGGCCTCTGCGTCAGCCTTTGCGAAGTACGGCAACTTGAAGCCAACGCCAAAAGCCAAGTTGACATAGAAGCCATAAGCGCCCATAACTTGTTTCCTTATCACGGTAGGATTCTCGATCGGCTTCTTGGTCTTCTCCATGATGGACTCGAAGAAATCACCTTGTACGAAAGCATCGCCCTTGAGCGTCGCCTCGAGCGTGAGCTCGAGATCCGATGAGACGCCGATATCGAGATCGGTGTTTTTAAGTTCTGCCATTGCGCTCGTGAGCGCTCGTCGCGCAGATCGCAGTTTCTCAACCGCATCGCCAAGCTCAGCGGTATCGTGCTCAACACCCATTTTTCTTGCGCGCCTTTCCAAGAGGGCACCGTAATCCGGGAAATTGGCCATTTTCTTCGGATCCTGGAGCAAAGGATCGAGAATGAGTACTTCTCTGATTTGTTCGAGACCCAGCAAGACTTGATCTTCGATGCGTTGCATTTGTGATTTGTACACAAAATCGGCATGTGCGATGGAAGCAGCCAAAGCCTCCGTGTGTCGACGAAGTTCGTGGTGATGTTCAGCGATATCTTCTTCGGAAAGCAAACGCCTTCCACCGAACACGCGTGAAATACTGTTCATGTGGTCCTGCGCTGTTTTCAAGTGGTTGTTGATTACTGCAATTTGCGCGTCGATGGCGTTGACTGGAACCATGATTGCGTTCTTCGCCTCGGTCGCCGCCTCCGTCGCGCCTTCCTGTATGCCATCAAACAAGGCGCCAAAGAAGAGTCGAAACGCGTTAATGAGATCTGTGGCGACTTTGGTTGGAATGTTGAACTTGTTTATGCCAGCGCACGTTTCCCACGAGGCGACTGGAAATCCAACGTCAAATTTCGCGGGTGAAAACGGAGAGCTTCCCAATTTCTTAGGCCAAGGCATCTCGTATTCTTGTGAAAATGCCGATTCAGGAAACAAATCGCGCATCGGGGCGTCGTAGCATACTTGGCTCAGACTCTTGATGGAAGTACATCCAAGTTTTGCCGCCTCCCCGTCGGTTGTATTTGCGGGCAAGGTTGAGCAGCCGAGCTCGGCTGCGCGTTTATGTGCGGCGCCAAGTTGTGAGGCGTAATCGTTATACAGAACGCGGCGAAGATCATCTCTGAGAACGTCTTGATTGAGTCTTCGAACGAGACCACCGATCGCGGATGTATCTTCAAAATACGGTCCGTCGCGACCTTCTCCCAGAGACGCCGTTGGCGAAAACTTACCAGCGATATCGTTCACCATGGAACCAGCGTCTGTCGGAAAGAGCTTTCCGTACACTTCTTCCAAGAAACCTTCAACCTTATCACCGATGGTTCCGACGAGCTTGCCAACTTCATTCTTCACACCATTAACTTTCCCTGGGAAGGATTGTATGTCCCTGCTCAAGTCGTCGAACGCCGCGCCAACTTGATTGAACGCGTTCTTACCCGCGTTGAACAAATTTTCCACGCGATTGATGTTGTCCCTCAAGTCACTTATGAAATCACCGAGATCGGAGCGCTGGTGCGAGACGTCGACACGGCTCGCCCGCACCCTGGGCGTCGTCGTCGTCGTCGTCTCCGCCGTCGCCGCCGCCGCCCGCCCGCGCGCCGCAGACGCACCCGACGCGCGCCCGCACCCACTGAGCATCAACACGAACAGCACCCGCGCACCGAATGCCCGCGCGCACCGCCGCCGCCGCCGCGCGGGCGCGGGCGCCCCGACGCCCACGGGCGAGGATCGCGAGCAAAAACATCGGCGTCCACCCATCGCTGCGCCGCTCGCGACGTCGCGACGTCGCGGATTGGCGTCGCCCGCGCGTCTCGCGCAATTCAATCGACGTGTTTTAAAAATCATGGCCGTTACGCGTTTATTAGTGCAAAACGTCTTAATATATGTGAATAGCTCGTGATGTGCGTCAACACCCTTTTTGTCGGCGAGACTGTTGGGCGACGCGAGTCGGTCGTGACTTCGGTGCGCGCGCGCGTCGCGTGACCTCCGCGCCGAAGGATTGTCTCGTCGCGCGCAGTCATGACGACGATGGCTGATGAACGCGCCTCGATCGCGCGCGTCTCGGTAGTGAAGTATGGGGCGATTCCCGATGCGTCGGCATCGACGAGCGCGGGCGTTCGCACGGTTTCGCGACGTTCGGGTCGGGCGCGCGCGTTGTTCGGCGCGCTTCTCGCGGCTTGCGTCGCTGTGCTTGGGTTTTGTCAGTTTTTCACCGATGTCAGCGCCGCCCACGTGGTGTCGTCGGTCGGAGCGGTCGGAGTGGGCTACGCGCGGTACTACGCCGCGGTGACGCGGATGCGCGTCGACAAGCTTTTCGGGCGTTCGACAGCTTCTGCAGCCTCTCTGGGTGGATCGAAGGAGATTGAATATTTTGAATCACCCGCGACAGGAAACGCATCGGCGACGCTCGGTGCCTGTTCAATCAGCAGTGGTAGCGCTCCCGCGAACTGCGCCGTTCCGCAATTGGCGGTTCGGTCGTGCTCGTACCAGGGAACTTGCTCCACTGTTCCTGCGTGCGCGCTCGGATATGTTCCATCGGGTAGCAAGGGTACCTGCGCGACGCGCAGAATCTGTGCCCCTCGAATTTGTGCTCCTACGTTTTGCTGCAGAACAGCGGTGCGCTGCAGAAGAAGAAGAAGAAGATATAGATGTAGAACGGTATGCAAAAGACGCTGCGGAGGTGGATGCACTCCCGGAGCGTGTCAGGACATACCTTACAAATGGTCATTCAGGTGCACGAAGGCCGCGACCGTTACGACTGGCAAATGCGATGCGTGCGCGCCGTTTTTTGTGGCTCGTGATTCGAACACGAAGTGCATCGTCGATCCGGCGCTCACCGCCGCGTATGACTCTACGGTTGGTGCGATTAAAAACGCCGAGTCTGCCGTCACCACCACCATCAACGATATTAATGACGTCATCAACGATCTCACCACCGCGATCCCGAACAAGGCGAACGAGATCGCGAGTAAGATTGAGGACGTCTCCAAGAGCATTCCAAACGCGGTGAACAAAGTTGTCAACCAACTCATCAGCGAAGCGTTTCCGGCTGACGCAGATGAGTTCCTCAGTCAGATAACGGGCGCTCTCAAAACTGCGTCACTCGGTGCGAGCAGCGCAGAAGCTGGATCCCGAGTGGTGAACGGCAAGAGTGACCATTTTTCGACGGTTTTGGCTCATAACCGCGTGCGTGCGATGATCCGCGACGCTCTTGGCAGAGAGGAAACGCACATTCCGAGCGAGGAGCAAGCGAACCTCGGGGGCAAATGTGGGACACCAGAGCTCACCATCTCCCTGCCTCTTGAGGAGATTCTACCCGCTTCATTGGTCGATCTATCTTACGACATGCCGTGGCCGAAAAAGCTTGGTGACAGTCCTTTCGCGCCAGCAACCCTCACGGCTGGATTTCCAGATCCGTCCTGGACCATGGGCTTTGAAATAAGTGAGTTCTTATTCCCCAAAAAAGTGGCGACGGGGATACTCGACGCGTTCATGGCTTTTTTCAAACCTCTGTTTCAATCAATTGGAGACGGCGCCTTGGACGCCGCGGACGAAGTTAAAGATTCTATGATGAGTCCGATCGACGCACTGAAATCTTCCGTAAATACGGCGAAGGACACAGCAAACACTGTGAAATCCAAGCTCAACTCTGTCACGCAGTCTCTCAGCGGCCGGAAGCTGCTTTCTGATGAGATCGAGACGCATGCGGAACACCTTCGCGCTGTGCACGCCGCGACCAGCGCGCATCTCAAGTACGCTGAAAATGTACACGATCAGTTTCTGGATAGAGTCGAGCACCTTGTTTTGCTGCAAGTCGCAAAAGTACGCACCGCACTCTTGGAAGATCCTTGGCTTGAAAAGCCAGATACAATCACGCAGTTTCCACACATGCACGCGCAGCTTGGCGATGCCGTCCTGCAGGACGCTGCAGACGCCGCCAAGCAGGAACTTATCGATGCGATGCAGGCCCTCAAGGATTTCACGATGAAAGCAGTTTTGTTCACGAAGCTTCACGTGGAATTCGCCGTCGAGGCGCAAGCGTCTGCATTCAAATCTGGCAACGTGCTTGATCTGGTGAAAGGCTTGCCAACGTCTGCTTCATTCGAGGTGGAATTGCCAGTTCCGTACACTCCATTCACGATGAAGATGTCTTTGGGCGCTGACCTTTCGTTGCCGTACTTCTTGCAGGCAGAAGCGAAAGGTGAGTTCTCTTACAGCGTCGATGTCACGGGAATGGAAGTCGGTATACTAGTGACCGACGGCACGTTGAACGCCGTGCTCCCAGATCCGCAGGTAGAATTGACGCCCTACTTGAACGCCAACTTGCATGCACATGCTCAAGTTGGGCTCGTCTTAACTGTTAATGACATCACCACGCAATTATGTATGCCTGGCATGGTTTGCAGTGGTCCGAAAATGAAAGCCGAGCAGAGAGCGTATGCCGGTGCGGACATGGCCGCGACTGTGAACAATCAAGGCACACAAGCGTGCTCTGCGTTGAGCGCCAAGTTCAACGACAACTTCGAATACGACGACGCTTACAGGGCAAAACGCTGCTCAAGCGCAAGTTTTGGTGGCGTCGATTGCAGTGTCGTCGTCGGTGCGTACTTCCAAGTTCCAAAAACCGACATTGACGTCGTGCTCAAGACAGACGTCGACATTGGCGGCGTCTCCATCTGCGTACCCGACGTCCAACTATACACGTACCCCGGGTCGACGAACGACCCGAACTTTTTGCTCAAGCTCGCATAAACTATGGAATTAAAAAACGCTAAGTGTGTGCTACTTCTCGTTTCTTCGCGGCGGCTTCATCGAGAGCGACTTGCGTCAAGCGTACGTGTTTGTGAGCGCACGCGCACGAGCGACGCACGCGAGAACATGCGCCGCGCATGCGCGCGAATGTTTGTACGCGAAGCGAGGCGCGCGATTCCTCGTCGCGCTGGGACGCGCGCGTGCAGATGCACATGTGTGACACGCGTCGGGAGTGAAAATGAACGATGAAGCTTTAGAAATGTAACGTGTAGAATTAGAATTGATCCTCCCGCGGTGAAGATGCACATGCGCGAACCACACGGGGATCGCGAATGAACGATCGCGGGCTAGAAATAAAAGAAATACGAATGCAAAACGATTCACCCACGTCGCCGTCGTCGTCCCGCGTCGTCTCCCAGCGCGTCGCCCCTCGAACGCGCCTCCCTGAAACTAGGGTTAGAAACTAGGGCTGAAAACTAGGGTTAGCAGTGTCTCTGGAACATGACGCTTTCGGCGCCCTGAAAGTTGCGCGAGTAAAGGGGTCACCAAAACCACTACACT
>Ga0228638_1000482_pt1 | contig 17559 bp, 13 predicted proteins | sample 48DmetaG_FD_182704 | JGI IMG/M metagenome (GOLD analysis project Ga0228638, IMG submission 182704) | Seawater microbial communities from Monterey Bay, California, United States - 48D | ecosystem: Environmental > Aquatic > Marine > Coastal | place: USA: California | collected 2016-10-31 | reverse complement strand
GTACTTCATAACGACCTCTTAAATAAATACCAGAATTACTATTCGCTGGATATCGTACCTCAATATGAAGCTTAAAATCATTAAATTGCTCTTCTGAAATCAGATTTACTCCTGATTTAGGGTTGATTAGTAATCCATTTTCCACTTTCCATTGGTTTTCTCTTATTTCATCAATACCTTTCCATTGATCTAGAGATTTACCATCAAATAAAGAACGAAGCTTACTCCATTGAACTTCTCCGGTTCGAATCAATTTGGGAGCTCTATCTCCAGTAAATGACAAAGCTTCACCCATATTATTTAGAATGGTTCCACTAAGCTTATCGTTGGAAACTTTTCCAGAAACATGCATATAGTTTGCTCCATCCCATTGAGGTGGAATGCTAAAATCTAGTGTACCATTTCGGTAAAAAACTTCAGATATAGGACGAGCACTTCCACTTTCAGCAACAAAATAACCTACTAGTGTTTTTACTCCTGATAATTTAACTTCAAGCCAGGAAGGATAAACCTTACCGTCTTTTATAACCTCTAAATCCCATTTCCCAATGATTTCTTCTTGAGTTTGAGCATTTGTCAACCCTAAACCAAAAAAGGCAGTCAAAAGCACTAAAGCGTATTTATTCATTTGTTTTTTCATAATTCTGAAATATTATTTCGATAGTATGTCTGTTCCTAAAAATGTATTGTCAGAGTTGTAATACCAACTTCTGTTCTTTGGCATAAGAATGCCTTCAATTTCAATTTCATCATCCAAAATAATATATTCTCCATCATTTTTGGACTCGTCGTGGAAAAATTGATAACGCTTAAGCCCAAAGCTTTTAGTGTCAAAATAAAAATACCATGTATCTGAACCTACATTTGGATCATATTCGACCTTTAATACCCAATAAGAAATCCCTTCTATTGATTTTTGACTAATTACTGGATCAATATACGTTCCAGGGTCTTTTAATTTCATTGGCAAGCCGTAAAGGTAGGTGTAGTAATCCCGATACATTTTTGCACGCTTACAATTCAATCTAAATTCTTTTTCAATCTCAGGACTAATCTTTCTAGAGCCGTTAAAAAGCAAATCACAATCTTCGTCTAATAGTGACGCCTTCCATTGATTTTCACCAATTTGAACGCTCAACTCAAAAAAAGAACGCATCAGATCAATAACTATATTACTCTTTCGCAACGGCCGACTTGGGCTTTGCATGCTGACATTAAAAGATCCATTAAACTTGCTCCATTTGGAATTTGGATCGTGGTATTCTATGGATTTTTCCAAAAGCTCTTTACCACTTAAAGGTTGAGCTAAAGTACTTGTTGTTAGGCCAACTAGAATGAGTAAACTAGTAATTTGAAGTCTCATTAGGTGTTGTTAAATTAGTCTCATAAAACGGTTTAATTCGCTTTCTGAGATGTTTGGATTTGCACCTGGACTAGCAGCAACTAATGCTCCCATTGCACAGGCACGATTCAGTGTAGTTTGAAGTTCATTGTTATTTACAATACCATAAATTAAAGTTGCCAGAAAAGAATCACCAGCACCCACAGTATCTTTAACTTTTATTTTATAACCGCTGTTGTAAAACCACTCTCCATTTTGATATAGAACGGCACCAAACATTCCTTTGGTAACGCAAATACAACTTGCGCCAGTAGCATCAGCAATAAACTCAATATGTTGATCCATAGAGTGAAAAGGTGAGTCGAGTATTTTGGCGACTAAATACAATTCCTCGTCGTTGAATTTTAACATTTGTGCTTGGGTTATCAAATCAATCAAAAGCCTATCATTGTAAAAAGGCGGCCTTAAGTTCAAATCAAAGACATTGTAGTTTGAAACTTTCAGGAATTCATTTAAAGCCTTGTAAGAGAAGCCTCTTGCAATGAGGCTGCCAAATACGAATGCATCTGATTCACCTACCAGTTTTAGAGCAGCAGGAGTAGTCTTAATAAAATCCCAAGCGGCTTCATTTTCTATCTCATATTGAGCTGAACCATTTTCATCTAAGCTTACCAAAACTTTACCTGTAGGGTGTAAAGTATCGATCTGAACATAGTCATCTGAAATACTCTTTGTTCGCAAATGAAAGAGAATTTCATCTCCAAGTGTATCTTCACCAATACTACTTAAAAAATAAACTTCCGCTCCCAAATCTTTTAATGAACTAGCGACATTGAAAGGTGCCCCCCCTAATTTTTTACCATCAGGAAAAAGGTCCCATAAAATTTCTCCAAAGCAGCAAATTACCTTTGAATCCATGAGCAATAAAATTACACTTTTTAGAGAATTGGGAGCCCTTATTGAAATTTAAAATTGTAGGAAAGTGAAACCAAAGCCCCACGAAGAATAGACAATTCGTAAGCGCCTAAAGGGCTTCCTAAAAAGACATTACCATCCTCTCCCCCATTTCTTTGGGTGTAATAAATATTGTAAGGGTTCTTTCTACTGTACAGATTATAAACGGTAAATATCCAATCCCCTTTAAAGCGTCTTTTTGGATCTTTACTGTAAGCAATTTTCCATGAAAAATCTAAACGGTGATAAGTAGGCAGTCTAGAATTATTTCGATAAAGGTAAATTGGAATAACAACATTTTGTTCTTCAAATATTCCATTGGCAATAGTAAAAGGTCGACCTGTTTGTCCAACAAAATTAAAACTAAAGCTATTGTATTGGTCTCCCTCAAAATTAATTGTGGCGTTAACCGTATGTGGACGATCAAAGTCTGAAGCATACCATTCGTTGTTATTAATACGATTAATAGGTCTCACTTCATCGGTTTTAAGGAGACTCCTAGACCAAGTATAATTCATGACCCCATTAATTTTACCCAATGTTTTTCGCAAACTTAATTCAACGCCATAGGATTTTCCTTCAGCCTGAGTAATTTCGTTTTCAATAAATCTTGAGAGAAAGAAATCTGCACCAGGACGATAAGTCAAGTTATTCTCTGTTTTACGATAATAACCCTCGGCAGAAAATTCATATTTCGAGTCTAAAAAATTCTTGTAAAGCCCCAAACCATAAGTATTATTTTTTTGAGGATTAATGTATCGATCAGAGATTTTCCATCTGGAAGTTGGTAAAGGGGTATTGGTATTGTAGATGTTTTGGATGTATTGAAAAATACGAGCGTAGCTCATTTTAATTGAAGTATCCTCTGACAATTTATAATTAAGCCCTAGGCGTGGTTCTGGGTTAAAATAGTTTTTAACCAATTCTTGACTGCTGAAGCTTGTAATACCATCAAACAAACCCTCAGGAGTGTATTGAGCTTCATCAAAGGGTCCTAATAATGAAAACTGTGTCAATCTTAAACCGGCAGACAAAGCCATTTTAGGGAGCGGTTTCCAATCTAGACTGAAGTAAGCTGAAGACTCAAATCCTAACTCTTTGTTTAACGCGACTGGATTTATGGTATTTCCATTACCTGGATCTAGAGTACCTGGATTTATTTGATAACGTTTGACTTCTAAACCAGCATAATAACTTAAATCCACTCTTTTGGTATTAGAATATTCTGATTGAATGCTGTTGTATTGGATTTGCGATTCAAAACGAATGACATTTTCTGAATCAACTTCAGGAAAAAGGTTTTGTGGAGTGTACGTACTGTGAATCAAACGATTGATCAAGTTGGTGTTGTTCTCAAAGGTATGTAACCATTTAAGTGTGTGATTTCGTGTTTTAAAGTCGTATTGATTTGATGAGGATACTATATTTTCTACTGAGGAAATCAAATCCAACTGATAAAAATCATTTGAAATAAAGTTCGTATAAGTAATCTGATTATTTGAATTCAGCAGATAAAGTAACTTAACAGTGCTATCAAAAAAATTTGCACGAGTATTCTTGAGCCTTGGGACTAATAAAGGGAACAAAATATCACTAAAGCCAGTTCTGCCTCCTGCAATTAACATCAATTTGTCTTTGACTAAAGGCATTGTAAGGGTCAAGCGATTGGATATCAATCCAATTCCACCTTCTATCTTTAATTGGTCTACGTATGGATTTTTAACCTTAACCTCCAACACTGAAGCTATTCTCCCTCCATATTTAGCGGGAACATTAGCTCTATAAATATCAACACCCGAAATAACATCGGGAGTAAATACAGAAAAAAGTCCAAAAAGGTGGGTAGGATTAAATACAGGGGCACCATCATACAACATTAAGTTCTGATCCAATGATCCTCCCCTAATTGAAACACCATTACTTATGTCGCCAGAACTATTTACTCCAGCCATAAGTGTAATACTTTTTAAAACATCAAACTCTCCCAGAGCAGTCGGTACTTTAATCAAATCGCGAATATTTAGTTCTAAAACACCCATTTGAGGACTTTCGACATTTTGATTTCGCTTCTGAGCTAATAACACTACTTCGGAGAGTTGCTCTTCCTCAACAGGCATTTGAGCTGATAATGTTTGATTTTTATTTAAATCTACCTCGAGTGTTTGTGTACCGTAACCCAGATACTCGATAGTCAAATTATATACTCCTTTTTGTAACCTTTTACTAAAAATACCACTGGCATTGGATATCCCACCGCACTCACAAGGAGTAATTAATACGGTAACACCTTCCAAAGGGTTTTTACTTTCTTCGTCATTTACAATAATCGTAAGTGCGTATTCCTGAGCTGATAAAATGGAAGTCGAAACTAAGATGAATAGTCCGATCATTAGTGCAATTATGTTGTGTTGTTTTTTCAATTTTAGCTTCGGTTAGGATCTCTTGGGTAGTCATCATCTCCGTCTCTCACCCCATCACCATCAGTATCCGGGTTGTTCGGATCTGTGCGTCTTCTTGACTCAATAACGTCTGGTAAACCATCTTGGTCGGTATCAATGGGCACGCTATTTGGATCGAATTGATCCGTCTCTGCTGCTTCTTCAAATTCATCTGAATATCCATCGTTGTCATCGTCTTCATCAACACAGTCTGGAATTAAATCCAAATCGTTATCTAAAGGTAAACTCGTTGCATCTGAATCACTTGAATTGCAACTGTTTTCATAAAATAAAATATACCCATCTCCATCAGCATCGTTGTCACAGAGATCACCAATACCATCTTTATCTAAATCTGCTTGCTCAGGATTTGGAAATGTGATACAATTATCATTACTATCTGGTACACGATCATTATCAAGGTCTATATCTAGATCAACAATCTCTCCAAAATAACTCCTTTTTTCAGACTCTAAATCAGAAGTTCTGTAGGGTGATTCCAAACATGGAGTTTCATAGGTAAGTGGATTTGGGATAGGATCTCCAAAGGCTTCAGGCTCAGGAAGTTTAATATTTCCAAGGGTTCTAGCTGATCGATCTATTCTTTGGATAAATATCGATTTTAGTGATGATGAACCCGCGGTAAACCTACCAAGGACAGTGGTTTCAGGCTTTGAAATTCCATAAAAATTACCAATAAGTGCCGTTGGCAAAGGGGCATTCAGCCCACTATTGTTATCCACTAAATCCTTTATTGCTTTGTAATAATTATAAGATTCTTCTGAAATATTTAATTTGATCACATCGACTAAAATATCTTGCTTTGTTTGATAAGGAACTTTGGCTACTAAAAGCTTAGAGACTTGTTTCCCGTTTGTAAACTCATCGTCAAAAACAATAATTTCATCATTGTAGCTAATCTTCCAGCATCGCTGGTCACAGATGTAGGTATAATATTCCTTGGTAAGCAATGGATTGTTGACTTGAGAGAGACATTCCCCGTCTCTCAAGATACCATTGAGGCAAATCTTGCAATACAATTCCTCCTGGTAGGCTCTGTATTGGTATAAAAAGTAGTTTTTTTGATCAGAGGGATCTTGAAAATCAATTTTAATTTCATCGCCAGGGATGTATCCATCATAACTCTCATCATAAGTCATCTCAGGGTTAAATTCAGAATAAATTTCCTGTATGGGTACCAAGTCAGGAGTTTTCTCTGAGGTTGATATATAAATATCTCCATTAGGAAGTGTAACTTCAACCTCCCACCTCGAGCCTGGTGTTGTCTTAAAATCATCTGAAATAAGATAGACATCACCATTTTCGTAAAACGGAAAGCGTTCCTGAGTATCAGAGTTTATTAAATCGATTGAACAGCCAGCAACCGACTTAGAGGTGTACACACCAAATTCGATAAAGGTCTCTTTAACTGTAACATTAGTGGTGCCAGGAACGGTGGATGCAAGTCCGTTTATGATTATCAAGTTCTCTTGAAAATTGAACTTAGGAACAACAGGATCTATACAGGCAAAAAGAAAAAGAAATAAACTAAATTTTGTGTAATTTAGAATACTTTTAATACTGATTAAATAATTTTTCAAACAATTTTTTTAGCATTCTAAAAGTACAAAAACAAAAAAGTATATCAATATTATGACTCAAATTTAAATTAAATGAAACTTAAAATCTACCTCTTGATCCTTTTATCACTTTCACTTTTTCAAAGTGCTTTATTTGCTCAAGAGTTTGGTTTACAGCTTTATAGCTTAAGGAATCAGTTTAAAAATGATATTGAAAAATCCATCAAAACAATTGCTGATTGGGGTATACAAGCCATTGAAGGTGGAGATACTTATGGAATGGAGGAAACTGAGTTTAGGAGTTTATTAGAAAAGTATGAGTTAAACCCTGTAAGTATTGGTGCAGATTATGACGAACTTAGAAAAAATCCAGAAGCCGTTGCAGAAAAAGCTATTCGCTACGGCGCACGTTTTGTGATGTGCGCATGGATTCCACACGATGGTAATCGCTTTGACATTGAAAACACAAAAGCCGCTGTTAAAGTATTTAATGAAGCGGGTGCTGTACTAAAAAAAGAAGGCATTACATTGGCATATCATGCGCATGGTTATGAATTTAGACCATACGAATACGGAACTCTATTTGACTATATGGCACAAAATGCTAAAAACTTTTCCCTTGAAATGGACGTGTTTTGGATTACCCATGGTGGCGAAGACCCTATTACACTACTGGAAAAATACCCAGACTTTGTGGTAATGCTACATTTGAAGGATATGGAAAAGGGAGTGAAAGGTAATAATACGGGTGGTGAAGATGTAGAAACCAACGTGGTTTTAGGTCATGGCCAAATTGATATTGAGGGGGTCGTAAAAAAAGCTCACGAGCTAGGAGTGCGTTATATGTTCATTGAGGATGAATCGTCAAGAGTGGAACAGCAAGTTCCCGAAAGTCTAAAATTTTTAAAGTCCATTTCTCTCAACTAAAATCTTCTGGAAACGGATGTTTCCATCCTGATCTGTAGGGTCTCTGAAGCAGTCGAGTTGCTTCACTATCGTTTTTAACTATTCGCAGTTCAGGATCGTATTCTAAAGGGCGTTCTAATTTCATGGCGATATTTGCTAAAATACAACTGGCAGTGGAACGATGACCTTCAAGAACATTGGCTGTAGGGATTGTGTTTTCTTCTACGGCCTTTAAAAAGTCTAGCATATGAAGCCTCGTTGCAGGAGCAGCGTGCAACTCAATGTCTTTTTCAGTTAAATCTTCTGGATATTTTTCACGCTCGTAAAGACAATTTTTGTGGATTTTTATGCCTTTACCGTTTGGTGTAAAATCGTATTGCATGGGGCTTCCAGCTAGTGTTCCGTGTTCACCAAAAATTTTAAATGCCCATGGATAATCTTTATCTACTGGAGTTCCCCAGGTTCGATGCTGCCAAATACAATTGAGGTTTTCGTATTCAAATACCGCAGTTTGAGTATCTGCAATATTTGATTTTCCAGAATTTTGAACATAAATACCGCCTTGGGAAGAAATGCGCTTTGGCCAATTTAAATCCAATATCCAGCGTGTAGTATCAAACATGTGCACACACATATCCCCTATGATACCGTTTCCGTATTCCATAAATGCACGCCACCATCCTCTATGCGGTAAGCCATCATAAGGTCGCAAAGGAGCTGGGCCTGTCCATAACTCATAATCAAAATAATCAGGTACTTCTTGTAAAGGAGGATTTGCTATGGATCGCATTTTGTAATAACAATTCATCTCCACATGAGCAATTTCTCCAAGTAAGCCCGCGTCTACAATATTATTTTTAGCCTCTATCAAATGAGGAGTACTTCTTCTTTGCAATCCAATCTGAACCACTTTATTGTATTTTGAAGCAGCAGCAAGTACAGCCTCTCCTTCAATTACATCAACACTGATTGGTTTTTGAAGATAAACATGCGCACCAGCTTCTAAAGCACCAATAGCCTGCAATGCATGCCAATGATCGGGAGTACCTATTAAAACAATGTCTAAATCGTGTTTTGATAACATTTCGACATAATTCCCGTAGAGCTGTGGTCTCTTCTGATCCAGTTTTCTTTGCTGAATTAAATCTGCTGCTACATTTAATTGCCGCTGATCCACATCACAAAGGCAAACAACCTCAAGCTCAGTCACTTGCATTAAACGAAACAAATCACTTTTCCCATACCATCCTGTACCAATAAGTCCTACCCGATAAGGTTTGGAAGGATGCATCAAATCAAATCCGTAAACTCCAAAACTAGATAGCACTAATGAAGCAAAAGTACCTTTGAGGAAATGTCTGCGATTGATATTAAATGTTTTGGTTTCCATTCTCAATTGTAAAATATTTCTTTTAAATTTAAATTCAGAACAAATTACCTAAAACATTTGAATCATGAAATATTGCATCCCGCTTCTGTGTTTTAGTTTTATTCTCATCACCTTAGGCTGCAACAATGTCACTTCACCAGATATCAAAAATTTCCAGTTACTATGGTATAAAGAAGCAGCAACGGTTTGGGAGGAAGCACTTCCACTTGGTAACGGCCGTATTGGAGCTATGGTTTTTGGCGATCCTCATAATGAAAGAATTCAACTCAATGACGATTCGTTGTGGCCAAATGATTTAGGGTGGGATCACCCCAGTGGGACTCCAGATGATTTGGCAAAAATCAGAAGTTTTCTAGTGAAGGGTGATATTCAGACCGTAGATTCCTTTTTAGTAGAAAAGTTTTCACGAAAAACTGTTATTCGTTCTCATCAAACTTTGGGGGACTTATCAATCAATTTAAATCACAATAAGATATCCAAATATAAAAGAAGTTTAAATCTAAATGAGGCAGTTGCCAATATAACCTATAACTCAGATGGGCACAAAGTAACGCAAAGTGCTTTTGTTTCAGCTTCAGACCAAGTCCTTGTAATAAAGTTAAAAAGTAGCCACCCCAATGGATTGAGTGGAAATATACAATTACAGCGACCTAAAGATGAGGGAATTCCAACCGCTAAAACATATACAGCAGAGGGAATGCTCATAATGGACGGAGAAGTAACTCAACGGAAAGGCGCTTTTGACTCCAAACCAAATCCGATATTAGAAGGTGTTCAATTCCAAACAATCGTAAAACCAAATCACCATGGAGGTACGGTTACCACAGTTGAAGATGGATTAGAGTTAAGTGGAGTAAAAGAGATTGAGTTACGCATAGTTTCTAATTCATCTTTTTATCACAAAGACTTCAAATCTGAAAACAGCAAACAACTTACTGCAATAGAGAAATATTCATTTAAAGAATTAAAAGACCGGCACATTAGAGATCATCAATCGCTCTTTGATAGAGTTGATTTTGACATAATCACAGACAATACAGCCCAAAAGATACCTACAGACGAACGTATAGAGGCAGCAAAAGGGGGTGCTGTTGATTTGGAACTTCAAGAAACTTTATTTCATTATGGCCGATATTTACTTATTGCCTCTTCAAGGCCTGGTACTTTACCTGCCAACCTTCAAGGTCTTTGGAATCAGCACATTAATGCGCCATGGAATGCAGATTATCATCTCAATATAAACCTTCAAATGAATTATTGGCTGGCCAACCTTACTCAGCTAGACGAGCTCAATGGACCTTTATTTAATTTTACTGATAAATTAATCGAAAGTGGCAAGACTACTGCGCAGAAAAACTTCGGTATGCGTGGCAGTTTTTTACCTCATGCTACTGATCTTTGGGCGCCTACCTGGCTTCGTGCACCCACAGCTTACTGGGGTGCTTCATTTGGAGCTGGTGGATGGATGGTTCAACACTATTGGCAGCACTATCAATTTACGCAAGATCTAAGCTTTTTAGAACAACGTGCCTACCCAGCATTGGAGGCTGTTGCAGAATTTTATAGCGACTGGCTTATTAGAGACAAACGAGATGGAAGTTTAATCGCCGCTCCCTCTACCTCACCAGAAAATCGCTACCTCAATGAACAAGGTAAACCTGTCTCTAGTTGTTTGGGAAGTGCCATGGATCAGCAAGTCATTACTGAAGTTTTTACCAATTTTTTAAAAGCTGCAAAATTGTTAAATCGGGTAAATCCTTTGACAGAAAAAATAAAAAATCAGTTAAAACAAATTCGTACTGGTTTTCAATTAGGCGCGGATGGGCGAATTCTAGAGTGGGATAGGGAATATAAAGAATTTGAATCTGGGCACCGACACATGTCACACCTCTATGGTTTTCACCCTGGTGATCAAGTGACATTGAGTCAAACCCCTGAACTTTTTGAAGCTGTTCGTAAAACTTTGGATTATAGATTGGCAAATGGGGGTGCAGGAACTGGCTGGAGTCGTGCTTGGTTAATTAATTGTGCTGCACGACTCATGGATGGTAAGATGGCGCAAGAACATATCCAATTACTTTTTGAAAAATCTATTTTCTCCAATTTATTTGATGCACACCCTCCCTTTCAAATTGATGGAAATTTTGGGTATACTGCAGGCATTGCAGAACTTTTAGTGCAATCTCATGAACCTGGAATTCTTCGTTTATTGCCTGCTCTACCCCCAAATTGGAATTCAGGTCAACTTAAAGGATTAAAAGCCAGAGGAAATATAATTGTAGACTTTAATTGGGAGGATAACGAGCTGAAGCAAATTCAATTAACCGCTGCTCGTGATATAGAAACCCAACTAATCTATAAAGAGGAAGAAATTAAAGTTGCCCTAAAAGGGAACCAACCTTTAACAATTAATTTCTGATTATACTTTTGAATAAATTATCCTATTTTTTTACTCCTACTAATCAGCTTTTTTTGGATCAACAGTTATAGTCAATCTATAGACTTTCAAGATAAAAAATCTTAATTTATACCAATAATGGAAAGGGCTATAAGAATAAAATATCCCTACTGCTACGACACTATTCATCGACATATTTGAAGCAATGGGAATAAAAGATCAAGTAATTGATAACCAGCGATTTCACCCAGCCCGAACTCAATCGTTTTGATGCTATTTTATTTAAAAACACAAATTAGGCACACTCCTTTTCAAAAATTTAAAGTAAAGGTTCACCGAAAAACCATCCTTCAACAAGACACTTAAAAAATTCATTTGAAGTTGAAGATGAGTGCTATTTTATTATAAACAGCAATCCAAGTATTAATGTTTTACTTCAGGCAGACTTAACGACTTTCACTGAAAATAGAAATGAAAAACACTACCCTACTTCCTACACTCCCCTAAGCTGTAATAATACTTTTGCAGGAGGCAAACAATGGGCTACCCTTATAGGCGCCATAGGAAAATCTATATGCTCTACCCTGGTTTCAAAAGCACTTAAAGGGAGGAATTGAATACCTTTTGACAAACTAAGTCAATTTATAATTGAGAATAAGGTAAAGGTTTTAAAAAAGTTCTTTTAATATCTGAAACTGAATGGGCATATTCAACAAGTCCAGATACACGTTTCCACTCAGGGTGTACACTAAATTTATCCCAATTTTCATTGCGCTCTTCCATTGAACTAAAGGCAAGCAGATATGTGAGTGCGGGCATTAACGGTCCCGCAATTTGTTCCCCAAAAAATACAGCATGCAAGCCCGTGTCTTCGAAAATACTAAACTCTTCTTTATTAAACATTTTCACTTTTCTTCTTACTGCATCTTCGCTATACCCCTCATAGGTCCGCAACTCAAAGAGTTGGGCCCCAGCATCTGGCTTAATTAGTTGTGGGAGTCCCTCAAAAGCAGTATAAAAAGAAGTTGAAAACCGCGAATAAATACGTTTATCATGAGGGACTGCATCATAGGCTTTTCGTTTTTCAAGATAGAGTGGGTCTACAGCTAGCGCATTAACAACCTCACTGTAAGTGGTAATATCTTGATAAGGGATTAATAAATATAATTGTTTGGGAGTTGGCGCTCCAAGGGCCTCAAAAACTCCGATATGCTGAACTCCTGCACGGTTTAATGCGGGTAAAAAGGCGTCTTTAAAATAGGTGTGTAAAGCCTGCTCTGAACCATTGAAAGGAATTGTATAAGCTCTCAATTCATAAAATTCTTTTTGCGCAAAGAGGGATAGTGAACTTATAATAAACAGCAGTAAAAGGTACTTTTTCATGTGGTTGATTTATAAAATTAATTTAAATTTAATTATTTATTCGATAACTCTATGTTTCCTAAAAAAACTCTTTTAATAGCCCTTATTTAATCCTCCTTTATGAGTGCCCAAACCGATTCTTTTAAACTAACCTTTAACCATCAAGCACTTTGTGTTAAGCAACTAGAAAGGACAGGAGATTTTTATAAAACCATATTAGGATTTAAGGAAATTCAAGTCACGGCAAGTCAATAAGGTAGACTATTGGACTGACGAGGGAAAAAGAATGTAGTTCGCATTCGTAAAGACGGAGTGAGACAGGTAAAAATACAAAACCCAGAAGGCCACTGGATAGAAATAAACGAGGCCTATTAAATCGTTTTTGAAATGGCCAAGGCCAATCCTCGTAGCTCAGCGAGACCACGGAGCCTTCCAATTGCAGAATAGCCCGGATTTGTGATTTTTTGAAGATCGTCCAGCATCTGATGACCGTGATCTGGACGCATCGGCAAGGCCCAATCTGCTCTGCCTTGTTTTTTTCTTCTGGCTTCTTCACTCAGCGCAGCTTTTACCATAGCATACATATCAACATCACCTTCAAGGTGATTGGCTTCATAAAAATTTCCTTTGTCGTCTCTGGTAGTACTTCTAAAATGTAAAAAATGTATTCTTGACGCGTGCTGGGTAAAAAGGGACATTAAATTATTATCTGAGCGAACCCCTAATGAGCCCGTACAAAAAGTTAAGCCATTATAGAGGGAAGGCACAGCATCAAATAAAAATGCTAAATCCGCAGCAGTACTCATTACTCTCGGAATACCAAAAAGCGGTTGTGGAGGATCATCTGGATGTATACATATCCTCAAATTTACTTCTTCAAGTGTAGGAACGAGTGCTTTTAAAAATAAAATCAAATGTTGTTGAAGGTTTTCTTTATCCAAGGATTGATAGGCTTGTATACGGTTATTGAATTGTTTTAAAGTGTAGCCCTCTTCTGCCCCTGGTAAACCAGCGATGATACTTTTGGTTAAGGTTTGAATTGCTGAATCATCTAGTGCATTAAAATAGTTTTGGGCCGATTCTATTTCAGCTCTTTGATATTCTCTATCAGCTCCTTTCCTTTTTAAAATAAATAAATCGAATGCACGCAAAGCAGCTATTTCGAAAGATAAAGCAGTAGAACCATCCTCTAAAGGTTTATATAAGTGGGTACGGGTCCAATCCAGTACTGGCATAAAATTATAGCATACTGTATTGATGCCACAGGAAGCTAGATTTTTTAAAGTTTGCTTATAGTTATTTATATAATGTTCAAAGGCTCCGGTGCGCTGTTTAATATCTTCATGGATAGGAACAGATTCAACAACACCCCAGGTTAAGCCGACAGCTTCAATTAACTTTTGGTGTGCTTTAATCTCATTGATTTCCCAAACCGATCCATTTGGGATGTGGTGCAAAGCAGAAACAACATTTACCGCGCCCGCTTGACGAATATTTTGCAGAGAAACCGGATCATTAGGTCCGTACCATCGAAAAGATTCTATCATAAAACTATATAATTAAACTCCGCTATAAGCACTAAAACCTCCATCGACTGGCAATACAACTCCCGTAACAAAACTTGCACTGTCACTGCATAGAAAATGAATCGGACCATTTAACTCTTCAGCTTCTCCAAAGCGCTTCATGGGAGTATTTCTAATTATTTTTTCGCCCCGCTCTGTAAGACTTCCGTCCTGATTTAAAAGCAATGCTTTATTTTGTTTTCCAATAAAAAATCCAGGGGCAATCGCATTTACTCGGACGCCATCTCCAAATTTAAGTGCCATTTCTACCGCCATCCAGCGCGTAAAATTTTCCATTGCTGCTTTTGAAGCAGAATACCCCAATACACGTGTGATCACTCGATCTACAGCCATGGAAGAATAATTTAGAATAGATCCCTTGCCTTGCTTACCCATGATCTCTCCAAAAACCAAACTGGGTAATAGAGTTCCCTTTAAATTTAAATCAACTACTTCATCAAAATCGTTTTCAGATAGGTCAAAAACCGTTTTATGATCAGGAATCACTGCGCCTGGAAGATTACCCCCAACTGCATTTATTAAAATATCGATACGTTTTAATTCGGAAATAATTTTGGAACGTACGCCTAAAAGATCTTGCTTATTTAATACATCGACAACAAAGGTGCGGACTTTTGTAAAAGGGGTTAGTTGTGAATTGAGTAGGTCTAATAGTTCTTTGTTTCTCCCCAAAAGAATCAATTGAACTTGGGCTTTCGCTAAACTCATGGCAATCGCACTGCCCAAGACCCCTGTGGCTCCTGTGAGAATTATAACTTTATCTTTAAGATCAAACAAAATAGAAAAAATTTAGAGGTTATAGTCGGAATTCCAATTCACAACTTGATTAGTATCCATTGCACGAATACCCATATCTACGGCAAATGCTACTTTAGCACCACTCTTAAAATTGGATAAAGGCATTTTATTTTCAATTATCGCTGTTCTAAAATCTTCTAGCGCCTGTCTGGTTGGCTCAGTATGCTCATACTCTATAGCGATCCCTTTCCCTGCCGTCCAGCTGGCGGTAGCGCCAGAAACACCATCAACATCTCCTATCACTTTTTCATATTTCCCTTCAGGATATTTCCAAGCATTTTGATAGTCTATAAGAATACTGCCTTTGTCTCCAAGTACTTTTATCTGATAATCGTCTTTCGCGTTTGCGGTCAAACAAGTAAAACTGGCTTTAACACCTTTGGGGTAGGAATAAATTAAATGCGTATTGTCGTAAGTTTCTCTCCCGTCTTTCCAATAACTGATATCCCCAAAGCCCGTTACTTTTTTAGGATGTGCATCCATAAACCAATTACAGAAATCAATTTGATGAGAACTGAGTTCAGCTGTCAATCCATAAGAATATTCGCGGTACATTCTCCAATTAACTTGTCGTTCAAATTTTGGGTCTGGCACTGGCCTTCTCCAATTTCCATTTCGATTCCATTGAGCGTGAACGGCATTGACCACACCGATCTCACCACTTTGAATCATTTCTACAAGATGAGCATAGAGTCGAGAGCTATGGTATTGATGGCCTGTTTGAAATATTTTATTGCTATTGGTCTTTAGTTTATCATATAATTTTAAAGTTTCTTCATCTCCTTTTGCCATCGTTTTTTCACAATAAATGTGAAGTCCTGCGTCTATTGCAGCTGAGGCAATAGTGGCATGAGTATTTAGGGGGGTGCTAATGATAACCGCGTCTAGGTCCTTGTGTGTTAATAAAGCCTTATAATCTTTATATTTTTTTGCTTTGGGCGCAATTACTGTTGCGGCATTTAAACGAAAATCTAAAGTATCACAAAGCGCAACTAAGTCAATATTTTTGATCGACATTAAAATTTTCATTAATCCCTGCCCCCGGTCTCCTGTTCCAATTACTGCTATACGAATTGTTTCATTAGGGGCGTTTTTTAAAATAGAAAAAGGAATCTCTTTGGGCAGAAAGAGTCCAGTAGCTAAAAGCGAACTTCCTTGTTTTATAAATGATCTTCTTTTTTGATTCAAATCTGAAATTGTTAAAATAACATCTATGCAATTTAAAAAAAAACTTTGCTATATTGAAGTTGATTAACCATCATAATAGAAATCACATTGAATAAACACATCATTTATATTCTGCTCCTTGCATTCTTGCAAATCAGCCCAATTACTGCTCAAGAGAAAAAATCAAAATGGACGTATTTAATTGAAGATAATTCACTTAAAAATTTTAAACAATTAAATGGAAATGCACTGTTTAAAATAGAACAGGGTGAATTAATTGGAATATCAAAATTGAATACACCTAATAGTTTTTTAGCTACTAAAGCGCATTACAGAGATTTCATTTTGGAATTTGAGGTTTGGATAGATTATGGACTTAATTCGGGTTTACAATTTCGAAGTAATAGCCATGCTGAATATAGTAATGGTAGAGTTCATGGCTATCAATGTGAAATAGAAACCAGTTCAAGAAAATGGGCTGGAGGGATTTATGATGAAGCCAGAAGGGGCTGGCTCTATCCCTTATCGAGAAATCCTGCTGGTCAAAATGCATTTATTAATGGAACCTGGAATAGATACAGAATAGAAGCAATCGGTGATAAAATTCTGACTTATGTTAATGGCATACAAACAGCTCATTTAATCGATAGTATGACCGCTGAAGGATTTATAGCTTTCCAAGTGCACAGTATTTCTGATTCAAAAGATGAAGATAAAAAAGTGCGTTGGAGAGAAATCAAAATACTCACTACAGAGTTAGAAGAAAATAGAATGCTTCCATCAAATAAGGCACCGCAAATTAGCTATCTAGATGGAAAACTTACAGCCGAAGAGAAAAGGCTTGGCTACAGAATGCTCTGGGATGGAAAGACCACAAATGGGTGGCACGGTGTCAAAACAAGTGAATTTCCCAAAAAAGGATGGGTTATTGAAAAAGGTATTTTAAGCGTAGAAGCCTCTAATGGAAAAGAATCAGCAAATGGAGGGGATATCGTAACCCTAGAAACATTTAGCAATTTTGAATTGAGTATTGATTTTCTTTTAACCGAAGGAGCAAATAGCGGTATAAAATATTTTGTAGATACTGAACTCAATAAACAATCGGGCTCTGCAATCGGATTAGAGTTTCAACTTTTAGATGATCAAAAACATCCCGATGCAAGCTTGGGAAAAAATGGAAATAGAACGGTAGGATCTCTATATGATTTAATACGTGCAGATAATCTTGCAGCTGGTGTAAGAGGTAAAAACTTCAAAGGAATAAATCAGTGGAATAATGCACGAATTGTTGTAAAAGGAGGCCATGTAGAACATTGGTTAAACCATATTAAAGTAGTCGAGTATGACCGTTTTAGCCAAGCATTTAAATCATTGGTAGAAAAAAGCAAATACGAAAAATGGAATCAATTTGGACAAAGGCCTGAAGGATTAATTCTATTACAGGATCATGGTGATCGCGTATCATTTAAAAATATTAAAATTAGAGAATACTAAAGATGAAAAATCAAACACGTAGGAATTTTATAAAGAAAACCACCTTAGGAACAACTGCTATTATGAGCAGTGGTTTTCCAAGCTCAAGTTTTGCTTTCGGAAAAAATATTATCGGAGCAAACGATCGTATAAATTCTGCTGTAG
>Ga0228638_1000473_pt1 | contig 17686 bp, 11 predicted proteins | sample 48DmetaG_FD_182704 | JGI IMG/M metagenome (GOLD analysis project Ga0228638, IMG submission 182704) | Seawater microbial communities from Monterey Bay, California, United States - 48D | ecosystem: Environmental > Aquatic > Marine > Coastal | place: USA: California | collected 2016-10-31 | reverse complement strand
TCGCGCGCCGAGGTGTGCGACCGACGACGCGCGCGCGGCACATCTCGACGCGACATGCGCGCGCTTCGCGCGGCGAGCGCGCGCGCGACGACGCGCGACGGCGCGAAGCGCGCGTCGCGCGCGCGTCGCTCGTCCCGCGTCGCTCGAAACGCGTCGAGCGCGACGCACGAGCCGTGGGAACTCGGGCTGGGCGAATTGCACTTTTCGACGCGCGACGTCGACGCGCTCGCGGGCGCGAGCGCGCGCGACGACGCGCTCGGCGCGCTCTCGCCGACGTGGCGAATGCTGTTGCTGAGCGATGGGAGCGTGACGCGACACCTGAGCGTGCTGGGACGGGCGGAGAGGACGGAGGTGGAGGTGACGCGGCGAAGCGCGCGGGACGACGGGACGCGCGCGCGGGGACGACCGTCGCGACCGAGCGACGTGGAGGCGATGCTGCGGGGACCGATCGTGCGTCGAGAGGTGTACCTGCGCGCGGGAGAGGTGCGAGGCGCGGACGGGCGACCGGCGGTGTACGCGGCGTCGTGGTGGAACGAGGACGCGCTCGCGGCGTATCTGCCGGACGAGGACGCGTCGATGTGGGCGAATCTGCGAACGCGGCACGTGGAGTTGCACCGAGAGATTCGAGAGGTGTATTACGGCGAGAGCGAGGGTTTAGAGGCGGCGTTCGGCGAGCGCGGGCCGTTTTGGGGGCGGCATTATATTTTTTGGAGCGGCGGCGCGCCCATCACCGTCGTGTACGAAGTCTTCAATCCCGCGGCGTTTGAAAGGGCGCTCGGGCCTTTGAAGGCGGCGTAGCGCTAGGAAAAGTATTGTCGTATTCTTCATCTATGATTGTCTAGTCAGCTACGCGTTCACGCGCTCGAAGGTGTCGAAACATCTCGACATTTCGCTCGTGGTAAAGATGGACGTGAAAGGCTCGGCGCGACTGGCGAGCGGGACTTTTTTCACCCGCGCGTCCAACTCCTCCGCCGTGAGCGAGCCGTAGCTCGCGCCGCACAAATCGCCCATCTCTAATTCTTTCGTTTTCACGCGGTCGGTGAGGTCGCGCTCGAGCAAGGCTACCATTTTAGGGATTTGCGGAAAGTAGTGCGCTCGGAGCGTCTCGACCTCCCACAGCGAACTCTTCAACGCGTTCGTTTTGGCCGGATCGCGCTCGTCGGCGTCAAACGGGTCGGCGTCGATGAGTTTCGCCGCCTCGCCTTCGACGCGCTCGCGATGCACGAGCACCACGCACGACTTGTGCCGACGCAAGAGATTATGAATGAATCCGACGCACACCATCGCGCCCGCCGGCGGCGCCGACAGCGCCAGTCGCGCAAAGCGCTTGATGAAACTCGCCACCAAGTACGCCGGTAACGCGGGCGATTTCAAGAAGACATCCATGAGGGAGAAGAAACCGCGACGGTGATTGGCGTGAAAGCACGATGCGTCGAGCAATTCGTACAAACGGTTGTAAAACGTCGGATATTCTAACCCGTGTTGCGTCATGAGAATGAACAACCCGTTCAACGCGAGCATCCCCGTGAGGCCGCCGACGTCGATGGAATCGACGCAAAAATCGCTCAACAACTGCGGATTCACCATGTGCGGCATCACGTCCACGTGCAGGCGCATCAAAATTTTTCGGTAAATATCCTCGGGAAAATCTGCGCGCAACAGCGCGAGCCAGGCGTCGCTGAACGCGCGTCGATGCCGCGCGCCCTCGGTCCACTTTGGCTTGCCGCCGCCCGACGTCTTTCTCTTCTTTTTCGCCGCCTCGAGATCGATCACGCTCCCCTCGGCGTCCTCGCACCACGGTCCTCGCTTCTTTTCGCCTTCATCATCGACGCTCTCGCCGCGCAATTTCGCCAGCATCGCCGCGAAATCCGCGCGTCCGTCTTCGTCCTCGGCTCCCGCTTCGTCGCCTCGATAATCGTCAAACGCGCGCGGCGTCGCGTTGAGCACGTCGTACACGTTCCTCGCCACGTCCACCGCCGCCGCCTCCCCCTCGCCCGGCGCGTACGTCTTCAATTCCTCCGCCAATTTCCGCATCGCGCCGTACGTGTGATACCGCACGTCCACGCGCGTCAGATACCTCGCCTTGAGCGTCCCCAGCAGCGCCTCGCTCCACGATTTCGCCCGCGTCGCGCGCCGCAGCGCGTCCTCGTACAATTCATTCGAAAACTTCCCCGGCGTCTCGCACCGCGCGCACTCCATGATCACCCCGAGCGCCAGGCACCGCGCGCGCTCGTCCAGCTCGCCGTCCACGACGCACCCCACGCACCGCTCGACGAACACTCTTCGATGCTTCGCGAACCACGCCAAGTACGCGTCCCTCGCGTCGTCGTCGCCGCCCTCCTCTCGCCCTCCCTCGTCCCGTTTTCGCCGCGCCCGCGACTCGGCGAGCTCGCCCGCCGCCGTGCGCTCGCAGAAGAACCGCTCGAGCGCGACGAGGGCGTCCGCGACGTCCTCGCGCGGCCGCCGCGACGGATCCCTGAGCGTCCCGAGCAGCGCCAGCGCGCCGTTCGGGTCGTTCGTCGACGCGTTCAGCGCGATCGCGCCGTCTCGAATCCCGCGACGCGCCGCCGTCGACGCGACCGACGTCGACGCGCGCTTTTTCGGCGCCATCGCGACGAGAGACGCGCGCGCGACGACGCGCGGCGCGGAATGACGTCGCCGGTCGACCGCGCATCGAGTGGCGGCGGCGCATCGATCGCGCGCGCACTTCACCGCGCGTCGCGATTCATCGCGCGCGCGTCCGCCGGACGATCCGCGACCCCGTCGCGCGTCTCGGGCGCCATGGCGGAGCACCTGGCGAGCATCTTCGGCACGGAAAAGGACCGCGTGAACTGTCCGTTTTACTTTAAGATCGGCGCGTGTCGTCACGGCGATCGCTGCTCGCGGCTGCACAACAAGCCCACGGCGTCGCAGACGATCCTGCTGACGAATCTGTACCGTCCGGACGTCGAGGTGGCGGCGGACCCGCGGGCGGCGACGAGCGGGGCGGCGAGCCGGGCGGGGCGAGGGCAGGAGGGATTCGAGGCGTTCGTCGAGGACGTCTTCGAGGAGCTGGACGGGTGCGGAGAGATCGAGGGCGTGAACGTGTGCGATAACGTCACGGATCACATGATGGGGAACGTGTACGTGAAGTTCGTCGAGGAGGAGGCGGCGGGTCGAGCGGTGGAGAAATTGAGAGGGAGGTATTACGACGGACGACCGATCGCGGCGGAATTTTCGCCGGTGACGGATTTCAGGGAGAGCACGTGCAGGCAGTACGAGGAGAATTCGTGCACGCGGGGGGGGTACTGCAACTTCATGCACTTGAAACCGATCGGACGAGGCATGCGGAAGCGGTTGTACGGACGGTACTTGGGAGGAGGGCGACGCGAACGACGCGAGGGCGAGCGGAGTCCGGGGCGAAAGCGCGAGAGAGACGACGGGGAGGACGACGGTCGAGTCACCGCCAAGGGGATGTCGGACGACGCGCGACGGGCGATGTTCGCGTCTTGGAACGACGCCGACGACGAATGAGTGAATGAATGAATCCGCGAATCTGCGATTCTGCGATTGATTGATTCGAATGTAGCGCGCGTTGAAACGAAACGAAAGTTGATTTCTACACTGGTGCGTCGGTGATTTACACGTCAAACTAAACTATTTTTTCATTTTTTTCGTCCCTCACGCGTCAATGCGCCACCGCGAACGCGGAGCGAATCAAGAATGGGTTGTTTCCGTCGTCGTCGCTGTCCATTTCGTCGTCGCTATCGACACTGAACGCTTCGCGAGTGATAGGATCCTTCCTGTCGAAGATAATGCGACCGCTGCGACCGTAACGGGGTCGACACTGCTTGAGATTGACGCCGAGCGGAAGCAAGAACGTTCGCACCGCGGCCATGGATGGAGACTTGGTGAACAGCATCTCGATGTCTGGAATCTCCGGCGGCGGTTGATACGGCAACACGGGAATTTGGACTCTCGGGCGAGGCGCGTAACCGCCGAGCGCGGCAAGACCGAGCTCGCGACGACGCTTGCGTCCGGCGAGATCGCCCATGTCGTCGCCCAACACGACGTATTGTCCATCGGGTTTCTTGATGAGTTCCACCGCGCCACCGGCGAGGACGATGTTCTTGTTCGGCGGAATCTCCGGCGTCTCCGTCTTGAAGCGCTTCTTGTCCGCCTCCATGACTTTTTGCTCGATCGCCTCGAGCGACGCCTTGGGCTCGTGTCGAAGCTTGATTTGGAGTTTTTGCAGCTCCTGCTCGACGGTGAGCAACTCGCTCTTGCGTTTCTCACGCTTCACTACGAGCTCGAGCACGCCTATGGAAATGTCGAGCGACTTGCGCAGCTGACGAAGCTTGTCGTAGCTCGTCACGTCGTTCTCGCGACGTCGACGAGTCTGCGGTCTAGAAATCTTCTCGCGCGGCCGGAACACGTTGAACGGGTTACTGTCGTTCGGTGCCGGTGGCGGTTGTAACCGACGCAGAAGCGGCTTCTTCAAGCGCTGGCGCCTGTCCGTCCAGTACTCGTACACCGCCGTGAGAATGGCTTGCTTGCCACTGATTTCTTGAAGCAACTCCAACGCTTTATCTTTGGGTAGGTTTGTCACGACACCCAGCGCGTCCACTTTTTCTTGGTAGCTGATCACTTGCCCGCGCGCCGCGGCCATAGCCGTGTTCGCCTTCATGATCTTCTCGTTCGCCTCGGCGCACGCCAATTCCAACTTCCACAGCATCTCCTCGAATTTCTCCGCGCTCAGCACTTCGGAGCCATCGTTATAATTCTCCAACCAATCCTCATCCTCGTTATCCAAATCATACTCCACGTAACTCGTCGTCTCCGTCGGCGGCAGCCCGCACGTCAATTTTGAGCGCAAGTAATAATCCGGCTGCTTATAATTCGTCGGATAATCCGATTCGTACGACGACACGTTCAAAATCTCAGGAATAGGAATTTCACTCACCCCAGTCGTCGTTTCCTTCGTCAGCACCTCCTCGTTCTCTTTATCCAGCGCCTTGTGCGCGTGCGTCACCTCGCGTTGTACCACCTGCTCATCCTTAATCGCATCTGGATCGCGCAACAGGGCCAACTGCGACGTGATATCGATAGGTCGCGCCCTGAACGATGTCTGTCGAGTCGCCATCGCGCTTCGTCCTCGACAGCGCGCTTCTGTCGAGCGCTACGACGGCAATGCCGCGATTTCGCTTCAAATTGCCGAATGCGCGCGATCGCACGCGAGAATCTCGCGTTTACGCGTCGACGCGCGCGCACGAACGGTCTTGTGCGAGCGCAAACTCGAGATCGGACGTTCGCAGACGCGCTCGCGGCGTAAGACGCGGCGCCGTCGCGCGCGGCGCGCTCTGCGGCGGCGAATTCGCGGCGAATTGGCCTAGGTCACGCGAGCCGAAAGTCCTATTTAAAAGTCTACACTATGGAAGCGGCGCGCGCGCGAACGCGAAACAAAGCTCAGAAGAACTTCTTCACGAGATGACGCTTTAAAACCTCGGATGAACACGAAGGACACTTGCCAGGACCTTTTGGCTTGACGAGACGAAGCCAACAGGCGTAGCACGCGATGTGCTTGCAGGTGGACGCCTCGAAGGGCTTGTCGCACGTGGCGCCGCAGGCGACGCACGCGCGAGGAGGAGCGACGACAGCCAAGCCGGGAGGGGCGCCAGCGGCGGATTTCTGAGCCTTGACTTTTTCTTGACGCTCTATCAGAGCGCGGCGATGCTTTTCGTAGATGGGCTTGTGCGCCGCAGGGACGAATTCGCCGAAGAGGGCGTACAAGCCTTTCGGGTTCTCCGGCGCCTTGAGCACGCGACTGGCGACGCGAAGGAGGTCACCAATATCGAACGCCTCGGTCTTCACTTTGTCAAGCTCGGCGATGAGTTCGTCGTAGGAATCACACGAGAGTTCAAGACGCGCACGACGCATAAAAAGCTTGGTACGATCTGCGCTCGGCGGCGCCTCGTTTTGATCGCTCGCGCTCGCCGAGTCCTTCTCATTCTGCTGCCCACTCGTCTTTGAGAGCTGAAGGAGAAGGGTCGACCTTTTCATCGCCTCTTGCGTTTTTTTACCATGCTTTTCGCGGAAGATTTCTGCTGCCGTCGTTTGAAGCGGGACTTTTTGCTTTGACACAAGCATAAACTTTTGGCGAGCCACTTCGTCTTCGCCACCACCTTGGTCCTTCGTGAATTGACGAACGAGCGACGTGATCGACGTACCCGCTTGCGTGAAATCTTGTTTGTTCTGTGACTTTTTCACGAAAGCAGCGCCCGAGGTTTTTGGTTTCACCTGCGCGATATCGACGAATTTGGCGGGCGCGGCGGCTTTCACCTTTGCGCCCGCTCTCGCGTGCTCTTGGAAGAATTCCTTCAAGCCGTGCACAGCACTGTGAAACACCGAGTGCACTTGCACTGACGGTCGAAGCCAAAGTGAAAGTTGATTTCGCGCGTTTTCGTTCGCGAAACGCTCGTCGGCAAGGATAACGGCGCCGAAGTCATCCTTGTGGCGAATGACACGCCCAAGCGCCTGGTTCACTGCGCGCATCGCGGTTTGAGAGTACCACTCGTTCCCAGAGTACGCACCCCCGTTGTCCGCTTTTCGCTTATCCAAATACGTTCGCTTGTGCATCACGAGTGGATCCTTCGCGCCCGCGTACGGAATACCAGTGAGAATCACGCCACGGCACGCCTTGTCTGCGAAATCGATGCCTTCGCTCAGCTTACCCCTACACACGGCGAAGAACGCCGCACCGCGCCTCGAATCCTCTTCAAGCGCCTTGTTGTAGCTATCGTAGCACGCATGAAATTCATCTGCATTGCTTGGCTCAACCAAGCACGTTTTGTTCGTCTCGAGCTGGTTCCAAAGCCCAGTCGATCTCCAGTGATTGACGCACGAGTGCATGACGCCGTACGACGGAAAGAACACGAGCAATCCATCGGGTACGATTCTTGCCGTACTTAAAATCACGCTCCCTATCTCTGTCTTATACTCGCGCGTATCGCGAAATCTAAATGAGCTGTTCAGCACGCCGTTATTCGGCCCGTGCGTGACGACTCCGCCCCAAACTTGATTCCTTTTGATCACGTGCGGATTCTCCAAGCGCACGGGAAAATCCAATGCGAGCTCTGACGCGAAAGATTCCATGGGGGAGAGCGTACCAGAGGCAAGCAAAAATGTTCCAACGCCTTTATCGATCAGTGCCTTGAGGCAAAGACCTGGAAAGAAGCACCAGTACGACAACGTCGGCCCGGCGCGCGCGCGATTGCTTGTCTTAAACTTCTCCATATCCGGCCCAAGTCTCGTGACGAAATACTGCTCATATCGATGCACGAATATCCTCTCTATGAAATTACCGATTTCCATTAACGGTGTTTCGTTTTGTGTCGGCTGCGCCATGAAATCGCTCCCGAGTTGCACCGTCCGCGAAGCGCTCTTAATGAGCTTTGTGATGTGCTCGTAAGTATCCGCCGTGATGTTCAACTCGGCGAGAATAACGTAGATGAACGCGCCGTCACCAATACGCTCGCCGAGACCTCCTTCGTGCTTGGCGTTCGGCGCCTTGGCCGCCTCACGACAAATACTATCGAGCAACCCTTCGAGTTGCACCAACACGCCCGTTAACATTTTAAAATCTTCACCCTTGAACGCCGCAGCGTCCTTGTCCATCCCTCTGCTAAAAAGTTGCAAATCTGCCTCGCTCACGATTCCTTCCCCGCTAGTGTCTTCTAAAGTCAACTTTGTCTCGTAAGCTCTCTCCGATTCCTTGATGGCTTTCGCCAATTTCGCCGCGGTGAGGGAATAACTCATGCTATCAGAAGCGCTCGACTCGAGGTTGTGCGCCTCGTCCACGATAATCACCGCGTTCTCCCACGCGATTTCCAATCCTTTGCGCACGCTCTCATCGAGCAGGTAATTATAAGGCATAAAAATTATCTCCGCCTCCGCGCACTTCGTGCGGGCGAGATAAAACGGACACGGCCCCCTCGCCTTGGCCTTGGACACCAAATCCTCGATGTCTTGCACGCCGTCGCTGAATAAATCGAATCGCCCATCCCGCCCCTGCAGCGCCCGATCGAGCGTCACTTTCGCCCCACACTTTTGCTGCTGCACCAATTTAGCGCATCTATTTTTCTGTTCCGTCCCATTCAACGCTCGAACGTCGTCCCGCGCGCACGCGTGCCGCCGACTCGCGAGCGTCGTCGCGCGCGTCGTCGAATCAAACAATTTCAACTCTCGCACCACTTGATCCACCTGCGAGTGCGTCCTCGTCGCGTACACAATCACCGGCGCGCGCGTGCGCTCCTTTTTTTCCACGTCATCCACGAACTCCCGTCCCGACGTCCCCGCGACGTCGTCGGCGTCTCCGGCGCCGCCTCGCCCATCTCTCACTTCCTCCCTAAATTTCCGCTTCCTTGCCCGTCCTTCGCTCCGCACGAACGCCAGCGCGCTCGCAAGCAAGCACAGCGTCTTCCCCGTGCCCGTGGGCGACTCCAAGAGCGCGTGTTCGCCGCGACACATCGCCAAGAGTGCTTTTTCCATGAAAACGAGCTGATTGTCGTACGCTTCGAACGGAAAGTCAACCGTGAACGCGCGCTTGTGCGCGATCTTGACCCCGTCCGCGGGCACGGTGATGGTGTACGAGTGCATCGTGCCCATGATGCGGCCGAGCGCGGCGGACGACGCCGCGCGCGCCGCGCGGCGGAGTGATGATGGAGAACGCGAAGGGACGACAGCTGGGGCGCGGCGTTTGAAATCGAAAGCGACGGACATTCGGCTCGAACGGTCGATCGGTGCGGTGCGTTTCTCGATTGATATAGCTACGGTGAGTGCGAACGTGCGTCGCTAGAGGAAATCGGCGTATCGCGAGGTGAAGTCGCTCTTGCTGCGTTGGCACCACCCGCTCGAACTGCTGTCGCTCGGATTGACCACGATGTTGTTGTCGAAGTAGATGACGGATCCTGTTTCGAACTCTTCTTTTTCGTTGATGATTTTCGGACGGTCGAGTCTCGCGAACCACGTGCCGAGAATCTTGTGAAAACGCCACGAGGAGGCGTGGAGCTCGTTCGCTGCGAGCAATTTGAGTCTGTCTCTGCCGTAATAGAACGTGAAAAACAAGGCGTCGCTATCGAGACGTTTGAAGAGCGCCGGGTTGTCCAACTGGCATCCGGGCGGTATGTCTCGAGGTGATCGCGGATACGACGATGGCGTCGCGATTTTACTCTTTTGCGGCGCCGACGCGGATTTCTTTGCGTTCTTCTCGCTCGATAACCGCCAATTCGCATCCGCGCTGAGTCCTTCGCGCGGAAGCTTGGCGCACGCGATTTCAAGCAAGCGATGGCTGACATGTCGGTCATTTATAACGACGCCGCGAATCGACACGCCCGATGGAATATCGGCGTGTTCGAGAGCCATGGCACCGCCGCTCTCGGGCGAAATCTCACCGTACGCGTGTCCGCCGCGCGACAGTTCATCCAGGCTCAACAATCCATTCCCGGGTAAATCGAAAATACACGCGTCCGGATGCATCCCGGTCGTAACCTTCGCGCGCGAAGTCGACGCAGACGACTTTTTCGGCGACGTCGCCTCGAATTTCGCCTGCAAACGATTTACCGCCGCGCCTTCGTCGCCGCCGTCCTCCGAGCGTTTCGGCTTCTTCGCCTGCGCCTCCGCCGGGGTCGAAGGCGTCGACGTCCCCGACGTCGACGCTTCATCTACCGCCGCTCGCATCGCGCCGTCTTTCCCCGGCGTTTCCAAACGCTCGACGTCCGCCTCGCTCGCCTCGGCTCCCGCCTCATCGTCGCCGTCGCCGTCCTTCGTCGCGTCCGCCGCCAAAACGCTCTCAAACCACCCGATATCCGCCGCGCACTCCCGCATCGCGTCCTCGATCTTCGCCGTCACCGCGTCGTCGACGTCATTGTTTTCTCTGTATTCCATCAACTCCCGCACGAGGTCGCGCAGGCGCGCGATCTCTCGAGTCAACTCCGTCTGCCCGTTCGTTCGTCGATTCGACGCGATTTCTCTCGTCAGTCTCGTCGCCGTTGACCGACCCTCTCGTCACCGACGCGCCGCCGCGCGCCTTCGCGGCGACCATCGCGCGCTCGTTCGTCTCGAATCATCGTCCGCGATCGCGTCGCGCACCTCGGCGCGTCGACGCGCGGCGTCGTCGTCGGCGGCGTTCGTCTCGCGAATCAGCTCGACCGCGCGCGCGGCGTGTTCGCGACACCCATCGATGCGCTTCGTTCGGCTCTGTATCTCCGCCGCGTGTCGTCCGGGAAGCGTCATGCGCGCGCGATTCGGTCGCGCGCGCGCGCGCGCGGCGCGTCGCGGTCGGCGGCGCCGCGCGCGTCGATGAGTGGCGATTTTGACGCGCCGAGAGACGAACAGACACTTCGACGCCGACGCCGCGGCGCGTCGACCGGAACGAAGGGCGATATCATACAAATTTATCGTAACACTCGACGCGGGCGCTTCGCGAGACGCGACGATCGAGCGCGGTCGTCGTCGACCCGCGCGCGCGTTCGCGGCGTCAGCCGTGCGAACAAACTTTACGCGCGCGAGCGTCACCTCGCCGCGCTCGATCGTCGCGCCGTCGCGCGAGTCGCCCTTCGCGTCGTTCGCGTCGCTCGCGTCACCCGCATCCGGCGCCCGAGGACGCGTCGCCCGTCAACCCTAAATCATCCGCGCTCAGCTCGCGCTCGAGGGCCTCGATGATCTCCAGCGCGCTCGGCGGTCGGCCTCGCGAGAGCGCGCTGAACGCGGCGTCCTTCGCGCGCGCCCCCTCGAGATCCGCCTCTCCCGACCCATCGTCCAGGCTGTCGCACACCACCACCTCGAACGCCCCCGGTCGAGGTCCCGCGTCGCCGACGACGCGCGCGTCGTTGCCGTCCACCATCAATCGCGGGAACGCGTCCTCGACGGCGTCGGCGACGGCGAGAAATGCATTTAAATGCTTCCCTTCGTCGTATTCGACGTGAATCGTCCTCGGCGGCGCGTTCCCGAGCGCGCTTCGTCACGCGTACGCGCGGTAGACGACGCGCGCGCGAAGTCGCTCGCATCCGCGCCGCGCGAGCGCGCGGAGCGCGGACATGACGACGTCGAAGCGGCGAAACGTCGCGAAGTGACGCTTTATCCGGGACACCGCGACGTCACGATGACGCGCGTCGCGCGGCGGCTGCGACGCGCGAGCGCGACGCTCGCGCGCGCGATGACGTCGATGGTTCATCACTCCGCGACGCGGCACGCGCCGGGGGCGAACGGCGCGGTGCCCGTGGTGCATCACGCGAGCTACAGCAAACCAGTCATGCCGCGCGGGCACAGATTTCCGATGACTGTTTTCCAGCGCGTGCACGACATCCTGCGCGAAGAGGGCGTCATCGCGAGAGGGCAGACGAATTGCTTCGTCCCGGGACGCGCGCCGAGCGTGGACGAGCTGTGTCGAGCGCACGATGAAGATTACGTGAGAGACGTGTGCGCGAGCGCGCTGGACGCGAAGCGCGAGAGAGAAATCGGACTGCCGTGGAGCGACGCGCTCGTGGAGAGAACGCTGATGGAGGTTTCGGGGACGATGCTGACGGTGGATTTGGCGATGAAGGTGGGATTGTGCGTGAACACGGCGGGAGGGACGCATCACGCGCATCGCGATAGGGGGAGCGGGTTTTGCATCGTCAACGATTTGGCGGTGTCGGCGCTGAGGGCGATCGATTCGGGGGCGGTGTCGAGGGTGATGATTATAGATTTAGACGTGCATCAAGGCGATGGGACGGCGGCGATTTTAGCGAACGAACCGGGCGTGTTTACGTTTTCGGCGCACGCGAAGTCTAATTTTCCGGCGCGAAAGCAACAGAGCACGCGAGACGTCGAGCTGCCGCGCGGGATGACGGACGACGCGTACATGGCCGTCGTCGCGGCGGCGATGCGAGAGTCTCTCGAAGACTTTCGGCCAGAGTTGGTGATTTACGACGCAGGCGTGGACGTGACGTCGAACGACACACTCGGACATCTCGATCTCACCGTCGAAGGGCTGTATCGACGCGAGCGCATGGTGATGGACACCGTGCTCGGCGCCGGCATTCCCCTCGCGGGGGTCGTCGGGGGTGGGTACTCACCGGATATAGATGAGCTCGCGAGTCGTCACGCAGTCTTGCATCGCGTGGCGCGCGAAATGTTCGTCGATCACGGGTTGTAAACTAAACTAATCGTAGGTAGGGAGGTGCACGTTACATCATCGCGTCGTCATCGTCGACGTCGTGACGTTGGATGTGTGACCCGTCGCCGTTCTTTGTCGATCTCCGGTAGCAACGCGTCCACGCGCGCCGCTCTGTGCGCTTCGTCATACAGTCGTCTGTGTTCTCGCCAGAAAGGCAAGATTTCGCGAAGGGAGACGTGCCCGCCGTCGGCGTCGTGTCGATGCCGATGTCGAGAAAGTGCGATTTCGAGACCGATTACCGCGTCGGCGTCCGGGAGAATCGGCATCGCTACTTTTTCCCAGGTGAGTCGTAGACTCTGCGTGCGTGGATGCTCTCGCTCAATCAGGAAGAGTATGACTTCCATGTTCCCATTTGACATGGCACAAAAGTACGTCCAATAGTCCCAAGGACACCCGTTCTCGTGTGCGTACTTCAAACACTCCAAATGTCCATTCTTGGCGGCATTATAGCACGTCTTCTTGTCCCAAGGACACCCTTGCTCGTGCGCGTACTTCAAACACTCCAAATGTCCATTCTTGGCGGCATTATCGCACGTCTCCTCGTTCCAAGGACACCCGCGCTCGTGCGCGTACTTCAAACACTCCAAATGTCCATAATAGGCGGCATTATCGCACATCTTCTTGTCCCAAGGACACCCGCGCTTGTGCGCGTACTTCAAACACTCCAACTGTCCATTCGAAGCGGCAGAGCAGCACGTCCACACGTCCCAAGGACACCCGCGCTCGTGCGCGTACTTCAAACACTCCAAATGTCCATTCTCGGCGGCATACCAGCACGTCTCCTCGTCCCAAGGACACCCGTGCTCGTGCGCGTACTTCAAACACTCCAAATGTCCATTCTCGGCGGCAGAGCAGCACGTCTCCTCGTCCCAAGGACACCCGTGCTCGTGCGCGTACTTCAAAATCCTAAAATATCCAGACGAGGCGGCATTCGCGCACGTCTTCGCGTTCCAAGGATACCCGAGCACGCGCGCCTCTACGAGAAGGTCCAACCTCCCCACGGCGGCGCACGCACCAGACACAGTTCCTTGCGCATCCTCTTCCGGTCGTATACCGTCGTCCAAGGTGGCGATAGCATACTCAATTTCTTCTTCATACAAAGCGTTCACGTCTTCTTCCGCGATTGCCACGAGCGCGGCTCTCAAACGCGCCTGAACTTCACTCATGTGTGTCTCGCGAGTCGATGTGTGAGGACGCGCCGCCGATAATCGCGCTCGACCACTCGATGACATTTTCAAGCGCGATCGTATCGTACGACGCGGCGATTCAGTGACGATAAAGCGCTCGTGGTTCTATAATCTATTCGAACGCGTCTACTTCTAGTCCTTCCGGCGCGCCATCGTCGCGACGGCGCGTCTAAACCTCTACGTCTAATCTCGCGAGCAAATCGTCAATGCGATGCAACGCCTCGCTCGCCGCCGGCGGACAAAACTGGCGCGCGCGCTCGAGCAAGTCGCGTATCTTCTCCGTATCCGCGGGTTTCCGTTCGTCCGCGGCGGATTTCAACAACCAAACCGCCGTCCTGTACGCATCATCCGCCAACGACGCGTCCGTATCGCTCCAACCCGTCTCCGAATCGGCGCCTTCGGCGTCGTGGAACTCGTCGCCGGCGTCGTCAAAGTCTCGCGAGTCGTCGAACTCGTCATCATCGCGCGAAACGAATTCGTCGTCATCACCCTCGTCCTCGTCCTCTTGTTCCAGCAAAGCTCGCGTCTGGGCGATCGTTTTCAACAACTTTTCCTTGGCCTCCGTCATCGAGCGAGGACAGCACGACTCCGCGTACACAAATCTTCGCAACGCCTCGTTCAAATCGCCCCGTTTCAACGCGCGCACGCCAGCCTTAAACTCTTCATCCGCGATCACGGCGTCTTCATCGTCATCCCGCTCGTCGTCTTCATCGTCGACGTCCGAATCCCCCGAAGCCGCCGCCGCGCTCGCGTCGCCGTCTTCGTCCACTTCGCGCGCCCGTCGTCCCCACTCATCCTCCCCAGGTTTCGCCGCGCCGTAAATAACCGAACACGCATCCATCGCGTACCCTCGCCGCGCCCGCCGAGCCGCGTTTTCTTCAATCTCTCGCTCCGCGCGTCGCATCAAATCCATTGGATTCTGATTTTGCATTTGATTCTGCGCTCGTTTCTGATTCTGATTCCGTCCTTCGCGCGCGCGCGCGCTCGACGCGCTCGCGCCGTCGTCGCGCGTCGCGTCGGCGACGCCGCGCTCCATGTCGACGGACTCCCGCGCGGACGCGCGCGACGAAGTGACGCGAACGAATCCAATCCAATCCAATCCACACCGGTCGGTCGCCGTCTCGGGACGACATGGGGACACCTCTCAGACGGCACTCTGAGACGCGCCGCTCGCTCGAACGAACGAACGAACGAACGCGACCGAACGAAAAAAACGAACGAACGAAACCCTTCATGCTCTGCTCCGCGCTGAACGCGCGAACGACGACGTGCGGACGAACGACGACGATGCGAGGCCTGGCGTTGGGAAGACGCGCGGCGCGCGTCGGCGCGCGAGGCGTCGGGACGACGACGCGCGCGTCGCAGGCGGAATCTCAAACCGCGACGAGCGAACAACAACAGGGAGAACAATCTCAGCAAGGTGGTTTGCAGCGACAGCAAGAGCAGAAGCGAGCGCTGGCGCGGTCGCCGTTGTCTTCTATGATGGCGTTTCCGAGTCTGATGTCGGGCATGACGCCGTTCGGGTTGTCGAGAAGCATGCAGAGAGAGATGGCGAACATGATGAACTTGATGGATGACATGATGACGGGCGGGGCTCTGGCGCCGTTTGAGACGCTGGATCCGTTTAAGATCACGATGCACGCCGATCACACGCAAGGGGTGCCTCAGCAAATCTTGAACTTTCCGATGGGTACGACGACGACGACGACGACGCGAGCGAGCGAGAGCAAACGAGAGCGGGACGAAACCTTGAATCACGAGCGAGCGAGAGCAAACGAGAGCGAGACGAAGCCTCGAATCACGACGTGAACGACTGACGTTTGACTCATCGTCGACCCTTTCCGCGCACCACCAGACGTGATTCAAAAGAAGGACAAGTACATCGTCAAGGCTGATTTACCGGGCCTGTCGATGAAGGATGTCAGCGTCGAGGTGGACGAAAAGAATCGCATCTTACACGTCACGGCGAAGCGCGAGCACCGAGCCGAAGAACAAGACGAAACCGTGGACAAGGGCGCGAAGTGGGTCGCGTACGAACGGTTCTACGGCAAGATGGATCGCTCGTTCGGCCTTCCCGAAGACGCGGTGGCGGAAAAAGACGCCATCAACTGTCGATTGGTGAACGGCGAGCTCACGGTGTCCATCAAGCGCAACCCGCCGCAGGAGGAAGAGGCCGAGAAGCAGGCGCCGCGCACGAAGATTCCGATCATGGATCACTAAAGCAGTGTGTGTGGTCGTGATCCAGGCCGGACAATCAAGACTTTGCGTTCGCGAATCGCTGGTTCGCGAGCGTCGATACGGTAGTCGCGAACTCATTTTAGTTTTGTCTTTTCATCACATCACATCACATTAGATCTCCGGATCAGATGGAGAATAACTACGAGCCATACTCTCATCATCGTTATCATAAACTACGTCCTAGCACCACTCGATCGTCGACGGAGGCTTGCTACTCACGTCCAAGACGACGCGATTCACTTCCTTGACTTGGTTCGTGATGCGCGTGCTGACCTCCTTCAAGAAATCGGTCTCGAACGGGAACCAATCCGCCGTCATGCCGTCGGCCGAAGTCACCGCACGCAAGCCGATGACGAAGGAGTGCGTCCGTTGATCGCCCTGAACGCCGACGGTGCGAATCGGCAAAAACACGGCGAACGCTTGCCAAATGTCGTCGTAAATCCCGAATTCACGAATGGTGTTGATGTAAATCTCGTCCGCGCGTCTCAAAATATCTAACGCGTTGTCCGCGGTGACGTCACCGAGGATGCGCACCGCGAGCCCCGGTCCCGGGAACGGGTGGCGCGCCAAAAACGCGCGCGGCACGTCCATGATGGCGCCCAACTTGCGAACTTCATCCTTGAAAAGCATGCGAAGCGGCTCGACGAGCTCGAAACCGAGTTCTTTGGGCAAGCCGCCGACGTTGTGGTGCGACTTGATCGTGTGCGAGTGCTTTTGATCGCTGCCCGGGGGCGGACACGACTCGATGACATCCGGGTACAGCGTCCCTTGCACCAAAAACGTCGGGCGCACGCCCGTGCGCTTTTCAATCTCACCCTTGAAGTTTTTAAAGCACTCGATGAACTCGGCGCCGATGATTTTGCGCTTCTTCTCCGGATCAGTCACGCCCTTGAGACGCGTGAGCATTTGCTCGGAGTGATCGACGCAATCCACGGGGAGGTGCAAGTTGTCGCGAAACATCTCCATGACGCGCTCTTGCTCCTTGTATCGCAACAACCCGTTGTCGACAAAGACGCAGTGCAAGCGATCGCCGATGGCTTTGTGCACCAGCGTCGCCGCGACGGCGGAGTCGACGCCACCGGACAAGGCGCAGATGACGTGCGCGTCCGGGCCGACTTTTTCCTTGACGATGGCGATTTGTTCCTCGAGCACGTTCGCCATCGACCACCCGGCGCTCACGCCCGCGACGTCGAATAAGAACCTTCTCAGGGTGTCCAACCCTTTTTCGCTGTGCGTCACCTCGGGATGATACTGCAACCCGAACAACTTTCGCTTCGGGTCCTCGATGGCGACCACCGCGCCCGCCTCTGATTTCCCCACGCACGCGAATCCCTCCGGCAGCTTCGTCGCCTCGTCCCCGTGCGACATCCACACCTGCTCGCGCTCGCCCGCCTTCGACCCTTGGCCGTACAGCACCGAATCCGAGCTCTCATACACCACCGGCATGCGTCCGTACTCCCCCTTCCCGCGCGCCGCCTCCACGACGCCGCCGAGTCGCTGCACCAAGAGCTGCATCCCGTAACAGATCCCCAGCACCGGTATCGACTCGCGCGCGCAGTACTCGAAGAACCCCTCCGGCACGCTCGGCGCATCGTCCACGTGCACCGAATTCGGTCCTCCCGACAGCACGATCACCCTCGGCGCGTGGCTCTCGATCCGCTTCAAATCCGCATCCCCCGGCAGCAAGATCGAGTACACGCCGAGCTCGCGCACGCGTCGCGTGATCAATTGCGTGTACTGCGACCCGTAGTCGAGGACGACGCACGCATCCACGCCATCGGTCGCGGTCTTTCGCTTCTTCGCGCACGTCGGCGACGGCGCCATCGTCCGTCGGTGTGTGTCGCCGTCGCCGCCGCCGCCGTCGTTCAAATTTTTGTTTTTTTGAAAAAAATTCGCCAGCGCGGGGCGCGGCGTCGATCGGCGGCGCGCGCGTCGCGCGGGCGCGACCGACGGTTCGCGCGGTCGGCGCGTCGGCGCGCGGCGTCGGCGATCGGACGGCGCGCGACGCGCGGCGTCGCGCGAACGCACGCGGCAAAAAATCGCCAAACGGCTGAAGCAGCAGAGTGTC
>Ga0228638_1000440_pt1 | contig 18304 bp, 10 predicted proteins | sample 48DmetaG_FD_182704 | JGI IMG/M metagenome (GOLD analysis project Ga0228638, IMG submission 182704) | Seawater microbial communities from Monterey Bay, California, United States - 48D | ecosystem: Environmental > Aquatic > Marine > Coastal | place: USA: California | collected 2016-10-31 | reverse complement strand
CACGCCAAAAATTAGCACTAAAAGCAGAAAGCATGAAGCAAAAAATAGCAAATAAGGGGATTAATCCGTACAACGAATCAATTGTAGCGCCAATAATTAGCGCACATCCTCCCATGAAGAAAGGAATCAGAACTGGACCGTGCCCCCCGTGGGCCAATCCAGACATCTACTCACCTCAATCTGCCCAAGGGTCATCGCCATCAGCCCACGTAGCAGAGGCTGTTGTGGCACTCGGTGATTCTTCTGCAGCATCTTCGGCAGCATCTTCAGTCTGTTCATCGGATTTTTCGTCCGGGACTTCAGAAGCTTCGTCCGATGATTCTTCCACTGTGTCGGCCACCTCGACGGTTTCTGTGCTTTCCTCAGCGGCATCTGCTTCTGCTTCAGCCATATCCGAAACACGTGCCTCGACCATATCCTCCATACGTTCAGTAAACGCACGAGCCATGTGCTGAGACTTACGTTCTGCTTCGATTGCTCGTTCAATCATCTCGTATCGAACCTTGATTGCTTTGTTTAAGTCCTCAAAAATTTGCATGTGATCAACATACCAGTCGTCACGAGCCTTCATTTCAACAACTGCGTGTTTCAAATCGTTATCGAGTTCTTCTGCAATGCTGAAAACAGTACTAACACGCGTCTTTTCACGTGAGTACTTTTCCTCCATCTTTTCCAATTCAGGTTCAAGATGTTCGACCTTTTTAGTAGCCTTAACCGCCCGTAGTTCGAGTTCACGTACACGAACTTCCTTTTCAGAAAGAAGTGCTTCTTGAGTTTCCTTCTCAATTTCACGTTCGATGATTTCTTTTTCAAGAACCTCGATGGTCGCTAGAGCATCTTCCAAATCTGCTTGTGCAGAAGTGAATGCTTCGTAAAGGACCTTGATCTGGTCCTCGTATTCATCAGCCGACAATTTTTTGACTGCGGGTTCAAATTCTTCTGGTGCAATGGTTCCATCTTCGGTCATTTTTTCACCCGGAGGTAAGCCTCCATGAACACCCACACGCCACCACCCTATCAAGCCGACGCATGGTAGGACTGACCAAAAGCCCTCATTTAACAAAAATTACCGGTACGAATCGGTAACAGCGACAAGTTCCCTGGCGATACTTACCTCGCCCATAGAATGTCCAGCATCAGGCACGATTGTCAAATAACTTGAAGGAATTGCTTTGTGCAATTCCCATGCACTACGAGCGGGACAAACAACGTCGTAACGACCTTGAACAATATGCATAGGTAGGTGTTGTATAGCATCTACATGGTTGAGAATGTGTGCTTCGTCAAGAAAAATGCCATTGATGAAATAATGACATTCAATCCTTGCAAAGGCTACTGCAAAATCCAAATCTTCGGCCTTTTCAAGATACGATGCATCTGGAAACAAACGGCTTGTCGCCATTTCCCATCGAGTCCATTCCTTCGCAGCAGCACGGCGAATCTCAATGCTTGGACTCGTAAGTCGAGTGTAGTAGGCTTGAATCAAATCATGTTGTTCATCTGACGGAATATGTTCTCGATAAGCCTCAAAAGCATCGGGGAAGATGTGACTTGCACCGTCTTGGTAGAACCAATGCAACTCACTTTTTCGACACATGAAAATACCTCGTAACATTAAGCTCTCAACTCGTTCAGGGAACTGCTGAGCGTAGACCAAAGAAAGTGTTGAGCCCCAAGAACCTCCAAAAACATGCCATTTTTGTATTCCGAATAGTTCTCTTAGCATTTCTATATCCTTAACTGATGCATGCGTAGTGTTGTCTTCCAGTTCTGCATGAGGTGTAGATTTGCCACAACCTCTCTGGTCAAATTGAATGATATTGTAGGCAGTTGGGTCAAAATATTGTCGATAACTGGGTTGCCCTCCACCACCAGGACCTCCATGAATCACGATAACTGGCATTCCGTCCGGATTGCCGCTTCTTTCCCAAGCGATGGTGTGTAATTCAGAAACTTGAAGGGTGCCGGTTTTGTACGGTTCAATCGGCGGATACAGCACTTCTTCTATGGTAGTTGTCACATCGAGCATGAGCGTTTCAAGAGTCGGTAGGAGAAGTTCTTTTCGCAATGGACATCTTCTTGTAATGCCTCGGTTCGAATGAAATTATGAGCCAACGTGAAGCGACCGACCTGTTCAGTGAATGGGCAGATAAAGGCAAAGATTTGGGGATGGAGAAGGGCCATGCTGCATCTGTTCATGATATGCTGAAAATTGCTGGCATACCACGAAATACAGATTTTACAGCCATTGATGTGGGGTGCGGAAATGGATGGGTTTGCAGGCTCATTCGTGAAGATGAAAAATGTTCTCGAATAGTTGGCATTGATGGGTCAGAAAAGATGATTGAAAAAGCCAAAGATTTGGATATTAATGGCGAGTACTACTTTGCAAAACTTCCAGAATGGCGGCCAAAGTCACAATTCGATTTGATTCACAGTATGGAATTCCTGTACTATCTTCAAAAACCTGAAGAAATGCTGAAAGTATTCCACGATTATTGGCTCAAAAGTGGAGGAATGGTGGTTATTGGCATGGACCATTACCTAGAAAATGCAGACAGTCTCGACTGGGGCGAGGCGTTGAATGTCCACATGTCCACTCGAAGTATGAACCAATGGGAAAAAGCAATGCTCGATGCAGGTTTTATTGATGTGTCACTACATCAAGTTGGAGTTAAAGAAGGATTTGTTGGCACATTAGCATTAGTCGGCTACAAGTCATAGCCAGTTCATTCTTCAGTCTCTTTCAAAATTTCACTACCTAAAAAGCCCAATCGTAGGTCTCCATTCAAGAAAGGAGATGAGGCAAAGGTATGCTCAGTTGAAAGATTGATTTCTTGAGGCTCGGGGATTGTTTCTGGTGCTGCCGATAACTGGGCCATCCAGGCGACATGTTGAGAGAATTTTATTTTTGATTCATGATATTCCTCTGATGTCATTTGGATAATTCTTCCAGATGCCCCAATCAATAGTGAAGGAGGGAGTACGGTTCTACGCTGTGATTCTGGTTTTTGTGCCTCCATTGATTCCAATGCTAAAGAGTACAGTGCGAGTTGAAGTTTGTGCTGTTCAAGAATTGAGGCTTCTGCATCAGTAGAAGGCATTGGGTCGAGAAGATTGCCTGTATAGCTTTGCAAATAACTTCCATCTTCCGAATTTTTAGGGTTGAAATCGTCTCGGCATCCTTTGGTTTTTAGATCGACAACCTGCAAGAAACCATGTCCGTCCTCGTCCCTTAAGGCAAGGACAAGGTCTGCCCTGCCATCAAACACAACATCAACATAGGCAACCTGTGAAGATGCATGAGGACCTGTGACTGAGAAATTTGTTCTGTAAAGTTCGGAGAATTCAACCTTGTCGACATAATAAAATGGTAATTCTGTCCTCAGCCCCTCAACCACATAGCCATCATAGTCTCCACCACTTGCATACTTTCCAAGTAAGCCACCACGGACCAAACGGCCCAACTCGGCTAATCTTTGTCCTGTTTTTTGCGTAAGTTCAATATCTGATTTATCCAGACCAATGCCTTCCTCGGCCATCACGCGGTTAATGGTGTCCATATCATCGAGTTTATCTTCTCCATCGTAAAGCCACGCCGGAGGTAAAGGCATAACAGGCGGACTATTTTTTGTTGCAGGGTTCTGCAAACCAATTTCAATAAGCCGGTGCATAAGTGTTCCAAAAATCGTAGCCTCTGGGAAGAGTGATTTATGTTTCAGCTTCTCTGTATTTCGATTTGAAAAGAAATAAAATGGTTCCGGATTCCAACCCTTAACTTCTGTCAGCCAATGAGTTCGCGGGCTGTTGAAACTTGAATCAAGGCTGTGTGCTGGAATCCTCAATATTTGGTGAACAAGGGGAACTGGGCCTTCATTGGTTTTCTCGCTGGAGAGGGAATTCATTCTTTGTTCAACTTCATACCATTGCTGGAGTGGGGTTTGATTCTTGAGGTTGGGGAAGCATTGTGGACTATGGAATATTTTGATTCCTCCAAGTGATGGTATTCCCAGACTTGCTGAATTCGATAATGTGTATGGGTCGAGATTGAGCGTTGTTTCGGTAAATGCCGTGAGAGGTGACTCAAACTCATCTCCATCCAATAACCACGGGGAATCAAGTACCTCATTTTGATGTGAAAGGCTGCGTAAACCATCAACGAGCATCCCCCCCATAGTCTTCAGAGACGGTTTTACTCTAACCATAAGCCTCTTACTTTTAGGATCAATTTCTCCATTTCGAATTGGTGAACCTGATAAAATCAAGTGGTTCTTTACTCGGGTCAGAGCAACATAAAACTCTCGTCGTCGTTCCGCCTGTCGCTGTGCATGATCGATGCATTTCGTAAATTCCCAAAGACCATCACTGGGCCGGTCACGTGAACTCCAAGGGTTGATTCGTCCTGCGATGACTTGTGGTGTGACAAGGACGTTATTTCTCGCTGCTAATGCGGCATCTGACTTACCTGCATGGAACATTCCGGCAACCACAACCACAGGCGCTTGGAGGCCTTTTGCACCATGAATAGTCATAATTTGAACTGCACCTCCCGAAGGAGTAGTTATTGCAGAAGGGCCTTGAGTGCCCAAATCTTCTAAATCCTTTAGTCGAGTGAAAATAGCGGATGGTTCGTGGCCCAACTCGTTTCCAATATTGACCATTAAGGCACACAATGATTCAGCATTTTGACGAGATGTATCGCCTGGATACGCTACTAAAAGATCGGAATGGTCCAATATGGCATCGAACACATCGTGTAAAGCGCCGCACTGGACGAGGTGTTCGAGATGAACGGCAAGTTGACAAACTGATTCATTCGGAGCAAAGTGCTGAATTTTCTGCCACCAATTTCCTTCAAAGTCTTGGGTCATTAAGGCATGAGATTGAGCATCGTTGAATCCCATTATTGGAGAGCGGGCAAGAGTTAAAGCTGCATGTCGTGAGTGAGGTTTAGCTATCAGTTCAAGGCAAGAGAGAAGTGGCAAAACTACAGGTTGCGAAAGTAAAGAACCATGTCGATCTGCGATTACCGGAACACCGCGTAATTGCAATCTTGATATCAAATCTGGAATATGTTTTCGTGAGTGAACAAGAACCAGTACATCATCCGGTTGAACATTCGCCTTTTGTGGAGGTAATTCGGAGTACGAATCTTGTTCTGCGTTCCAAACTTGTGTTGTTTGCTGAGAAAGCAACGCCTGTAAACGAGCGGCGATAAGTTCGTTTTCTAAGTGCTGATTTGATGCTTCTGGTGCACTGAATGTATCAAAGTACTCGTCAAGTTCTAGACTCGGGTTTTGCGCATCTATCTGAAGCGGAAGAAGCCATTCAAGAGTTCCCTGGTTCTCAGAATCGCGCGCTGCTCCAAGGTGTTGGTGTTCTGCGTGCCAATCGCCAGGGAGGAGGTGATGCCGAGAGGAAAACACATCTTGGAACATCCCGTTCATCATCAGCATGAGATTCGGGAGGGTTCTGTGATTTGAAGTGAGGTCAATGTGTCCGAGCGAGCGGCGATTCTGACGTGTTTCGTCAAGAACGTTGAAAGTGGTCTCGTCGTCGTCAAATGAATAATTGACATATTCCCACGGTTGTGAAGGAATCGATGAACCTTTGACCTCTGTCCCGACAATGAATGAGCCACTTTGACCTCCTGCACCTACTGGCCTTGGATCGCGACCGTGTCCATCTTTGCGAAGATGGTCGAGACGCTGGTCCATCTGTTCAGTTTCATTCGCTTGTTTAATTGCGGAAACGGTACGTCGCATGACAGTTACCTCAGCCTGACGGAAACGATAGATACTTTGCTTCATATCACCTACAATACAGATGGTTGGGTCCCACGGCCCGAGTGGATGCTTTGGTTCATCAGCAGCCACATTACGATGACCCCAAAGTCGAGCAAGAAGTCGGAAATGTGCCGGATTAGTATCTTGAAATTCATCGATGATAAACGCCCGATATTGGCGTCGTATGGATTGCAAAACTGCGAACCTTCTGTTCAAATCCTCAAAACAGTGCTGGTCTTCTGAAGCCAATCGTATTGCGCGAGCGATATGCTGGTCAGACCAAGGTTCATCGCCAAAGCCGTCCAATGCCTGAACAACATCATGAGGGTACATGTGGCGGACTATATCTGGACAACGGGCGAGGGTTAAATCAGCAGCTAATCGTTGTATGTCATCGTAATCATGTACTCCTTCTTGTGCCTTCATCAAAGTGAGAATTTCCTGACATCCGCGATGAACAAGAAGTAAATCACTGAGTACACTGGTTTGTAATTCACTGGAGATTCTTAGATTTCCCGATGGTGCTAAGTCATCGAATTCAACATCTATCGGAATTGCTCGCAGTTCGCAATCTTCAGGCATAAAAGGTAGATTAGATAACGGCTGAAACAAAAAGGCACACTTTCCAAGTAAACGAACAAGGCGGCCTTGACGAGAGTTGAGATGCTCACGTAAACTTTCTGCCAACACCCCCGCTTCTGTATGTATGCCGTCTCGTACTCCTTTCGACAATGTTTTGGCTGCAGATTTACCGTAAAGGCCAGGATGCCAACCGTTTGAATGATTCACCTGTGGTAAACTCCCTTTCGGGAAAAAGTTAGGCCGGTCCTGTTTGTCTAATTGGCTCCAAGAGGTTGATGCGATGGCTACTTGCCAAACCCATTGTATACACTCCACCGGGTTTTCGGGCAAAGGTTCTCTAGCAAGATTCGTCAAATGATTGAACCGAGTGCGGGATGTATCAATTTCAACTTCACAAGGTGTAACATAATCTGCGGAATATGCAAGGAAATGATCGGTCCATTGAAGGAGAAGCGTCTGTAACATTCGAGTATAATCTACTGCAATATCTTGAACGGGCTGTACAAACATATCCATTAGGATTTCATTCGCCAATGGGCTTTTCCCGTCCCAGAAGTGGCCCAAAGATTTGGCACGGTTTCCCATCGCACGGTGTGATTCCTCAACGAATAGAGATTTTCCAAGCATCCCACTAAGCACCACTGCAGCGCGTTCCTGACCTCCAAGTAAAATTGCTAATCGGTTACGGGCCGAGATGAACTCCGTAACATTACCTCGAACTCCAGCCTCTAGAGCATCAGAAACTGTGCGGATCCTCCATGCAGATTGCAGGACTTCTCGGGTGAGTAAAGGAGAACGCTCCTCTGCAATCTGCTCTCGGCTCGGATGAATAGAGACAGAATCAAGATGGGGAGAAACAAGTTGAGAGAGAAACGCGTCAATGGTCGAAATAGGAGCCTCGTCAAGCGATGACAAAAGCATTTCAACATCTGCCTGGTCACGGATTCTCGGGTCAAAAATCCCATCCACATCTCCCGGCTTAAGCGGGCTGGCTCGGGTTTGTGCAACCCTTGCTCGGATTCTAGATTTCAGTTCTGCTGCTGCTTTTTTGGTGAAGGTGATTGCCACTACTTCACTGGGAAGTAATGCTTTCCATTCCTTAGGACTGGTGCGCTGCTTAGGTGGCGCACGCAATGAACCATGGCCGTTTAACGGCTCTCGAGGACCTAATGGGAGAAGTAAGGCTGCTCTTTGCTCGTGAGAGAGGAGGTGCTGAACATAACGTTCTGCCATGACTGTGGTCTTTCCAGTACCCGCCCCAGCATCCAAAGCGATGTGCTTGTCGAGGTCCAGTCCGAGCCGTTGGCTACGATTGAATCGAATCATCAAGCATTCCCTCCAAATTTCTCGGGATAAACAAGACGGATTGAGCTGTAGGAGTAATGTCGGCCCGGGGTTGAATTAACTTGACCTGAATTCGCCGCATTGATTGCGCGATTTGATGTTCGTAATCGCTCAGCAATGAGGGCCCGGAATCCGTTAATCTCAGTCGATTCGGATTCCGGGTAGCGATGCAATTTTTGCGAATAAAAGGTTTGTTCGCCTATTTCTGCGTCCTGCAGGTATTTGGAAACAGACTGGTCCATCTCGAGATAATGCGCGGTCGATTCACCTATTTCAGTGACCCCAATGCCCACAACGCGGTCTCCGGGGAATGCCAATTCCCAAGACCGTGCATACAACGAGAGTTGTACTTCATCGAATAAACCTCGGCGATGACGGTCTCCTTTTTCGCCAGCCTTAGGACCATTGACGGTTTTAAGATCCCTAATCACGACAAGACGGTTCGCTGACGGGACTGGGCCAGAATTCAATGGCATAGGCTGTGAAACAGGTTCCTTTGAAAGAACGCCGTCGGCAACGGCTTTCTCTCTTTGATGTGGGTCGAGCACGATCTGGTCAACCCGATCAATCCGTCCTCGGATTTTGAACGGTGAGGATTGCCCATTATCATTGCATGCATCTAACAAAATTGGTGATTTGCCATCAAGTCCGATGCCATATTCACATGCTATCGGAGCAGCATGGGTCAAGGAATAATCCGAGAGAAGCATTCGTCCTATTCGCCCCCCGCAAGAAATCTCACTTACTCCTTCAATGTAGTCCCTCCAGACCTCTGGAGTTACTCCGAGCATCTCTCTACAACGATGGACTGCAATTGCATCATCGCGTTTGAGCCAAGATACCTCACTCTTTAGGAATTCGAGAACTGACTGCCAAAGTTGTTCGAAATCAGTTTGATTAAGTGGAAGTGGTTTATCGATGGGAGAGGTAGCGGTTGGAACTCCATGATAGCGAAGTATTGAGGCTTCAGCATCATGCAAAATTGTTCCACGAGTCCGGTGGTCGAGATCTTCGGATTGTGATTCTTGAGCTTGGGCTTTGAGATGATTCTTCATCCAAGCCAAACGTGGACATTCAAGCCAAGATTGAATCCTACTAGGGGACCAAATATCTACCTTGATGGGGGAAGAAAAGCCCATTACTGAGTTGAGCGTTTCACTCTTCATATTGTATGGAGGAAGTGGACGTGGGTCAATGGCGGGGCCGTTTCCTCGCGACCCTTTCATGCCGAGATTTGGCCATACTTCATGTTGGTTGCTTCCTAGTAAAACCTGACTTTTCTTTGGCCGGAGATTGAGCCCGTCAGTGCTAAGTAGATATTTGCGAAGATGCCATGAGAGGTACTCATTCTTTTGTAGATTTTTATGACTTGGTTGGCGATGAAATCGGTCAAGTTGAACGGGGACTTCGTGTGCCATGGCGACAGAATTCTTTGATAGAACACTTCCAGTAATTTGACTTCCATCCCTAAGTGCTAAACCCAAACGTTGCCGCTGATCTCGAGGACGATGCCCTGCACGTTCAGCGGAAATTATTCCATCTTGAGAAGTCATTGTAAATGGCCTAGGTGTTAACCATACCTCGCCAGATTCATCGCTAGTCCAATGCCAGCTTCGATTCAGATTCCCAGATTGGTGCGTAGATTCGGGAAGGAAATCTGGGGGTTTTTGAAGCAAGGTAATCTCACCGGCTTGCCTCAATTCAGTGAACCATTCAGCAAGAGGTGCGCTCGGCCCTCCACCCTCTTCCTTTGACGAATCAAAAACAATGACTGTTTTGCCAGCGTTTAACAAATGGCGAAGATGGTGTCTTCCCTTACGAATAGTCAAATCCGAATGAAGCATGCCCAATCGGAGTTTCGCCTGAGCATCAAGCCATGGGACCTTTGGTGATTTCATCGCCCATGAGCCAACATCTAACCCAACCAAAAGAAAAAGATCAGCCTCAACGCCATGGGCTTCTTCGGGTTTGAGAATTTGGATTTGGCGGCTTCTGTTCCGAGTTCGGGGGAGGGTTGTATGTTTCAGCAGGTGCTCGATATATCCAATAAAATCTTGGCCATTTGAAGGAACAGATAAATTTGCCTTTTCAAGAGTATTCTGAGTCGATTTATGAGATTCGCGAAGATGTTGCAGACCTGCTATTGAACGGTCATGGCCTACAGTTCGACGTTGAAGTAATGTCCAATCAAGTTTAGACAGTATTGTATCAAGCCACATAAAACCATCTTTTGGCCGTAAAGGAGTGGGTAGTTTTTCACCGGATGAACAACCGATTAGCTCTGCGTCTAATGCTTCTTGAGAATTCTTATCGAGAAGTGGATGCCACAATTGAGCAACACAACAGAGCCACCATTGTGTTTCTTCAAGTTCCTGTAAGGCACGTTCGCGATTTGAACCAAGTTGGGGCGTGACATTAGAAAGCGTAGAAAGCCAACGGCGCAAAGCACCTTGACCACCACGGACATGAAAGGTACGCGCTATATTCTCAAGGACATGGATGTGCGGGCGAGGATGCCATTCTGAATTCTTAGGATGTTGTAATTCGCCAACTCCGCCGTTTGGTAAAGGGAGGCTTTGATTTTCAAACAGGGATTTTAGCTTATCAATCGACCAAGCCTCCAACCCGTCACCAATCTTCATCAACAGAGTTAGGCCAGCCAGAGACGGAATGTGTTCGAGGGTTTGTTTTTCAGAACCAGTAAGATATCCGAGAGTTTGAAGTCTTGAATTCCACATTCTTTGGTTACTATCCGCGGCACCATCAATTATAATCACCTCTCCATTCACTGATTGACGATATTCGTGAAGAATTTCAAAAGCAGCATTAATGCTATGCGCTCGCCTATTAACGGTAATTCTGTGATAAGAAGTGTTGCGTTCAAAAGAGAGGGGGGACCTCCATGAACTGGATTCGTTAAATTTCCAAACTTGGTGGGGCGGCACCCACGGCGGCAGAGTTTCTTGTGATACATATTCCCAATCTCCGTCAAGTAGATGCGAACCATGGAAGCCAAGACGGAATGAGCCGGGGGTACACAATTGATGTATCGGCCGTATTGATGCAACACACTGGAGAAATGTTCGCTCGACTTCGGTATAGTCAGGAGCAGCGTCGAGCACGATGAGGCCTTGTACATCATTGAGGGTGAATGGAGCAACATCCATCTCTTGGAATTGTTTGATCAAAAAGGGCAAAGCATGGTGAATATGTGTTCCGCCGAGTTGCTCCCCTACCTTTTTCAAAATCAAATCAAATTCCTTTGCCCCAGGATCATTCTCCCAAACCCATGGATTCTTGATTTCGGATAGTGCGCCATGCAATGATAGCAATCGTTCGGTTTGGTAAGGCGTCCATTGTCGTTGATTCTGAGGTGAAAAAAGCAAGGGTAATTCTCCAGACTCTGCCGCTTTCTTCGTACGGGCATGAATGGCAAGAAATAGACCGGCGTTGTCCTGCATAAGTGAGGGGAGACCGGTGTCTAGAATCATCAGTGAGATAAAACGTTGAAGAGTGAGATGATGTGTCGTATCTATTGGAACATTCAAACCAGCAAGGCGATGTAATGATTGGCTCCTACTCGCCTCATTTGGATACAAAAGAACGTAGTTGTCGCATTGGCCATCGCACAAACTTCGGAAAAGCCATTCCGGTATATTTTGGCCCGGTGGGACTGCTTCAAGAGTTATCTCTGGTATTCTATTTTCGTCCATACTGCCCCCCCCGACATGACCACAGATGTCGACTGTTCTTGAAGGCTATCGATTGAATCGACCCAACTTCAAAACATTGGAGCCGATTAAGATGATAGAAATAAGGAATTAACTTTTGAACGGTAGATCTGATAAAACCGCCATAGAATGGTTTGAAAAAAAAATGATCCCTCCCCGTCGTGCTAAATTTTTCAAACGCTTATATGCTAGAACTGTAGTATACATAGATGGTAAAAGGGAGAGAAGTTCTATGTCGAGTGTATGTGTGCGAGCGGCGTTTAGGAAGATAGAGTGCGTAGTCGGCTATATACTGTGGAGGGGGGTATCCGTGTATGATTACTGCGCAAAATGTTTTGATTTGATTTCTTTATATACTGTAGGGTGCAATACCTTATGTTTGTGCTAACATGAATACATCATGTTTGGTAATTTTAACTCATGATTACCGTTACATTTAAATAATTGACAGTGGTTAGAGTGTATGTTGTCCGCCAAAACACCCCTTATTGCCATTTTTTGCCCCTCGGAGCATTTAGTGGCGCTAGGATTTTTTGGCGCACAAACAGAGAACAAGAATGGAGATGAAAAAGATGAAAAATGATAAGAGAGATACTAACAACGAGCTAGATGACTGTGATGATTGCGGTAGTAAGAACCTGGAACGCGTGCCAAGCAAGGGTGAAGTTTGGTGTAATGACTGTGGGCTTGTCCATAACAATCAAGATGCTGACGCTAAAGATAACGGAGCCATATTGTTCGGAGAGGCATCTCACCATCATGCTGTTCGAAACGATGCAGATCGGAACAGAAACATGGGCGGCACAGGGCCAAAAATGCGTTACGGTTCACGTGGAGTCGTCAATCCTAGCAAATACTACCTGCTGGAAAAAATCGACCGCAGTTCTGTCCGAAATCCTCACCCATTTGCAAAGCGCGTGAAGCGAAATATCGAGAAATTGTACGGTCGCCACGCCCTTCACATTTTGGAATTCTTAGTCGAAATGTCATGTAAACCACTCACAGCTGAACAGGAACAAATTCGAAAGAAACAGAACAAATCCATGTACAGGCGCCTTGGTATGCCAAAGCAGTCCATTTGCCGAAAAGTGAAAGGCATCAAGGGTTCCTCAGAAGAGCAAAATGCAGTCATTATTGCAGCAGCAATTGTTGAGCTTGCCGGAGAAATGGGCCTCATGCCTAAATTCGACCGAAGAGCAACAATGGAACAAGCAGGAATCAGCCCCAAGCAAATCATGAATGCTCGCATTAGCATCCTCAAGCATTGGAAGGCCAAGGTTTCCATGGAATGGGAAGAATTGCCTAAGCGCAAGAATGCTGACGACCGCAGAGAAGATGCTGTTGATCAGGCTATTTGGCATATCTTGGAAGGACTTGAAATGCATTACACCCCTGAAGAGTTGGAACTGTTGAGTTACGAAACCGAAGCTCGGCTCGGGCTGTTGAACGAAGGTACCAGCAATGCTCATTCCATCAATATCGAAGCTCGAATGATTGTTTGTGTCACCATGTATGCTAGCATGAATTACTTTGGATGGCAAGCAGGAGCTGCAGACATCTTGGCCGGAGTCTTTGGACTGACCAGCAGTGGCATTCGTTCACGATATGACGCCTTAGTAAAAGATTCAGAGGCTGGCACATTCCACGACAATGGAGCATTCGATGCTTCCGTTGCTTGCTACGACCCTGCAAGTGAGATTCACAAGAAGAATGCTTTGATATCCAAACAGCGTCTCGCCAAGATATGCGCAAAGCAATCCTCCTCATTGGAATCTTAATTTTGACTAGTGTTGGCCCAACAACAACAGTGGCAGCACCGGCAACTCAGACCGAGGTTGGACTGCTCATTGGAGGCCAGTGGGCAGATGCTAACAGTTCGGCAGAATCAACCCTTAACTTGAGTGAATTACCTCCTATTGTCGAAGTGTACACGGCCACTTGGTGTGGGAATTGTGTTGATGTAGAGCATGCCCTTGATGCCATTGAAAATGACTCCGGCATTCAGCAATACCACATTCATCGGGCCATCAACGAGTTGCAAGACCCTCTGGGCAGTATCGTAGTTGATCAAAGATTCCATGACCGGTACGGCGTTTTTGCGCCTCCAGTTGTGGTCTTTAATGGTACAACCATCAAACCAGGAAGTGTAACAAGTGCAGATTCTCTCGAGGCTGAATTTACCGAACTCGCACACGTTCCTCTTCAACACGCAGGGAATTCAATGTTCATGTGGTCGCCCACTTCGAATACTACCGGAACTGTACAATGGGCTTTGAATGTCGAGAATTTGACTGCGCCTAATGGCAGTACACTTGTAGCCCAAGCATGGATTGTAGAAGATTCTGCGAACTTCAAAGACGGTACAAATGGTTTAGAGGATTACCCTCACGTTGTCCGGGGAATACTGGAACTTGGCACATTGGAACTGAAAGATAGTCTGGTTGCAATGACGGGTAACACAAGTATTACCCTACCTTCTGCATACGATGGTTCGGACTTATCCGTCCACTTGCTGTACCAACTAAATTATCCTGTAGACGACGCTCCGGAAGAAAATCAAAGCTCGACAGATACCGAGGTAGAGGAAGTGGTTCCAGCAATTTCGTTGATTGGAAGTCTCGGAATACTCGCAATAGCCGCCTTTACTCGCAGACTACACGAGTGAATTCAACGTGATCTTGAGGTCGGTTTACGCTTCGTATCTCGCAGGTCTTGTTCTAATTCCCAGCGAAATTCAGGAATCTTTGCCGGTGTTTCAACCACTCCTGAGTAATGCCAACGCCATGGAGATGTATTGGTTGCATAGGTCGTGTCTTGGATTCGATTAAGAAACGCCGAAACATCCCTAAATGCAGTACTTCGTGCGTGATCTCTACGGATGAAGGTCACGTGTTGGCCTGAAGTACCATGTTCAACAAAGCCGAGCAATGTTGCAAAACGTCGAATCAAACGACGTTCCTGTTGAGTTCGGAGGGTTACACCAAGGTGGCAATGTTCGAATGTTAAATCCCCTCCGTCTACAACTCCCATGCGAAATGTAGAGCCGATTGGATGATGCATCATCGCTTCCCAGACCCGTGTAAACACCTCACAGAATCGCCGTTCGCCGTTTCGAATATCTCCCGTCGGCAATCGGTTATTTGTTGCGATGGGGGCCTGAAGATGTCGGTATTCTCGATTCAATCGACGATGAAGATAACGGTTATCGTGAATATAATCTTCCTCTTCGCCGTTCTCTAAGGACTCATGCCACAATTCAATAAATTGCGGATGTGGAAGTGCTGAATCTGCTGCAACTGCATGCTCGACTAAAGTGCTACATCGAGAATTTCTCGACCTTCTGTTGTTGTCAAATGGCCATCTGTTGCGATTAAATGCAATGTTTCGGCGGAAAAGATGCATCATATTTCGCCCTTGAATGTGTTCGTAATCATTCTCATTCTCTTGAGGTGATTGCTTCAACCACTTGATGTGAGAGCCTTGTTGCTGGCTTACAATCTGCTTAAATTCCGCAAGAGTTGAGGTGTGAAGAAATTGTAAATGTCGATCCAGTAGAAGGTTAGGGAACCCGAGAGGTGAATTGTAGCAGAGATGTTTTTGCAAGCTATCGATTTTTCCAGATGTTGTAACATCATCAATAAGGGCTAGCAATACCGAAACAATCGTGTCCCCCAATGGAACTGTGGAATGGAAGGCACTGTCGTAGATGCAGAGAGATGTCGTACCCCGTGGTTCAAGAGAATCAACGGTTTTGATTACGAAAGGGGCGCCATGAGCTCCACGGCCAACCTTCACTTCATAGAAATGCCCCAAACGACCGATGACCAGCATGTGTTGGTCGTGAACAAAAATTCGGTCAGAATTGCTGTCAATTACTTGTCGAAGAAATTGTATCGAGCGTTTGATTGGAGATGAAATTGAAGGAACTGATGATTCGGAATTGGTCCAGTTATACTGCAATGCATACAACAAGTTTGCTGCCTCAGAGGAGAATGGAGAGTAGGCATAAGATAACAGAAGAGCCAATATCGCGGGTTCATCCGGCACAGAAGTTTTACGCGAAGAATTGTTTTTAGCCCGGACAATGAATTTAAGTGATTCATTTACCACTTGGAGTGGCCATGGGCGAATAGCCTTCTCTTGGCTACAAGAAGAGTACGCCATCCAACGTGAAATCCATGGGAACTTCACGAGGCTCTCAAGAGTCGGCGGGTGGTAGACAAAAGCTTCCTTTAGGTGTCCTTCAAATTTTGAACAATTCGGGGTTACAAGACGTGAACGAACATCCCGTGACCAGGCTCCTAGCGGATGGGATAACAAATTCTTAGGGGGTGCCAAACTATTTTCTGACACCCATTCAATCCATGAGAGGACGGCGGCGGCGCCGGGTTTCTGAATTGAATCTATGACTTGATTGAGTTCTAAAAAACGCCTTGGAATACGATTTTGGTGATTTGGAGCTATCGATTCCTTGTTCATGGAGCCTAGAGCAATGATGATTTTTTCCAAATCCCAACCAATACGTTTTTTCTTCGAGCAAAGAAGATTAATCACAGTAAGTAGAGGTAGTTTTGTAGGTAGAGATGCCCCATTAATCAGCACCATGCCCTCAACAATGGATACATGTACATTCCCAACCAATTGAAATCCTTGTTGTAGAAATCGTTTCTGTGGATTGAATAATCTTTGGCCTTGTGATATTCGGTCTTTGATTTCATCCAACTCGCCCTCAGTACATGGACTCTGGAGGAGGGGGTCTAGGGACATATCTGAGAGTCGGGCCCATTGAACATCCTTCGATTGTGAAGTTTGTTCAACAATTGATTTCCACCTTTTTGGAGCCGTTTTGTTGCCTGAACCGAGCATTCGGATGGCTTCATCGTGAATATTGGGGCCAATCTGATAGGTCCATTGTTGTGATTTTTTGGTGGTGATAATGGAGTCGCACAATAGACATGTGCTGGTTTTCGAAGGATGTTCACAAACTGAGCAAACCGAAGCATTGCTTGTGTGGTTCATGTGTCAAAAATTTGTCGACATGTATTAAACTTACAAAGAAGTAAAAACCCCAATTATACGCTGGACATCTTCATCAGTAATGTGAAGATGAACAACGATGCGACAAGCATGAGGCTGTATGTCCATCACGTCTATCCCATGAGATTTGAGTTTCTCCATAATCTCAACGGCCGGAACTTGTGAATGGAAGTAGACCATGTTTGTCTCTACAGTATTCATATCAACTTCAAAATCCTCCAACTCGTTGATCGCATTGGCTAGTGTTCTTGCTCGTTGATGGTCCTCTGATAAGCGATCAATGTGATGGTCTAAAGCGTGGATACATGCAGCTGCAAGTATTCCTGCTTGTCTCATTCCACCTCCAAACATCTTGCGCCATCGATGAGCACGGGCAATGAATGCTCGTGAACCTACCAACACTGAGCCGACTGGAGCGCCTAGGCCTTTTGAAAAACAAATCGATGCTGAGTCAAAGTCACGAAGCATTCGTTCAACGGAAGTGTCGGTTGCAATTGCAGCATTGAATATTCGAGCACCGTCCATATGTGTAGCGCACTGGTTGGCTTTCGCTACATCCACAATAGCATCAAGTGTACTTTGTGGATAACAAGCACCACCTCCGCGGTTTGAGGTGTTCTCGACACAAACAAGTGACCCATCGGGATAATGCGAAAGAGAGCCTGCTTGTTTACGGATTGCACTCTCCACATCTTCAGGGCGCATGAGGCCACTATGGACATCGACCAAAGCAATCGAAGCGCCACAAAGAGCAGCGTAACCTCCACCTTCGTAGAGATAAATATGGCTGTTTTTAGCAGTAATGATTTCATCTCCTGGACTCGTGTGTGCTCTTAGGGCAATCGCATTGGACATTGTTCCTGAAGGAACAAAAAGCCCGGCCTCTTTACCGCATATTTGAGCAAGTCTTTGTTCAAGAAGCGTTACTGTGGGGTCATCACCCAAAACATCATCACCTACGATTGCCAAATTCATTGCCTCGCGCATCGAAGGAGTTGGTTGAGTAACTGTATCTGAACGTAAATCAACCCGGTCGGAATCATAATGACGCATAGCCGACCGAAGCGGCCTCCATTCATCAAGTCAATGGAACTCAAAGTAACTTCAATTCGCCAGTAATTTTGTCAATATCACCATCGGCACTCGGGCCTAGTGCCAACACAGTCAGCGAACCGCTAGGGATTTGAGTGTGTCCTGCATCACGAACCAGCGTGGTTAGAATTCCAGAACTTTCTGCTAAAACCTGTAAATCAAGAAGATGTTCTGCATCTCTTCCCTTAACACAGACTTTCTTTTGTCCACTTGCAAGCCATTTCTCAAGGAAACGAGGCTTATGTTCTCCTGCATTCATTGTTGCAAGAACGGCACCATGGCCGACTTGAGCTGCAATTTTCCCTTTTCCCATCTTCAATCCGTGATTGACTACGAAAATCATCTTACAATCACCGCTAGGGGCAAATCCACTCGGTTGTGGCGCTGTAATCTTGTGCAAAAATGAACGAAGGCCCATGGAGAACACCTAATACGGTTTCAACTCAGAAACAAGAGCATCTATTGAGCGGCGAGGTGAGGGTCCAATTCCGAGTACCGTAATCGTCCCCGGAGGCAATTCAGTATGTCCGGCATCTTTTACGAGAGTCGTCACAAGTCCTGCGGCTTGAGCTTGCCCGGCTAATCGTTGAATGGTTTCTAAATCATCAGCTCGCAAGCATATTTTTCTTGCACCAGCCTTACTCCACCTTTCGACAAGCCGAGCATGGGTCTTCTTCGCATTCAAAGTGCATGTAACCGCTGCATGTGAGCATTGTACTGCCAACTTACCTG